>Ga0070740_10000601_pt1 | contig 69542 bp, 62 predicted proteins | sample Coa_R2_FD_67286 | JGI IMG/M metagenome (GOLD analysis project Ga0070740, IMG submission 67286) | Surface soil microbial communities from Centralia Pennsylvania, which are recovering from an underground coalmine fire - Coalmine... | ecosystem: Environmental > Terrestrial > Soil > Unclassified ... | reverse complement strand
TGATCTTATCCTAGCCTCTGGTTGAGGACGCGGGCGCAGCAGGCAACGGAGACGACGGTGGAGTCGTAACCTGCGTGACCGGAGTAGAAGTTTGTGTTTGCGCCGGCGCGGTTTCGCGCCGCGGAGTCTGATCTTTGTCCTTGCGAATGTCGATGCCGCCTTTGAAATACGCGCCGTCTTCAATGACGATTCGCTGCGTGGCGATATCTCCTACCTGCACTGCGGACTTGCGCAGTTCGACGCGTTCGGTGCCGGTGATATTGCCCTCGACTTTTCCCTGCACGATGATCTCTTTGGCATTGATGTTCGCGCGAATGTGTCCGTTGGGGCCGATGGTAAGGCTGTGGTCGCGCAGCTCGATGCTGCCTTCGACTTCGCCATCGAGATACAGATCTTCGCTGCCCGAGAGTTCACCTTTAATGAGGACTGATTTCCCGATATGGGCAATGTCGGTGCGCGATTCTCCCAAGCGGAAGTTATCCACGGAGCCTCCTCAATATGCGATTTGTTCCTTACCAGAGACTATGTTCAGCCGCGTACGGATAACGGCAGCGATTTGGCGTAAACGATGCAGGCGCGACTCTCATCATGCCATGCGCGAGGTAAATCCCGCACACGTCATCGCATCATCAATGACAAGCATTATAGGCCCACGCAGGCGGCTGTCCGAATAAGGTCACAATGTGGAATTCAAGTACCACCTTGGAGCACCTGGATGCTCAACTTGGACATCCAGAGTACCAGTCCTATTTTCCAAGGCGTACGTGCAAAATCCCTCTGAAACCCGCCATTCACAACCCGTTTTGCGTTAGTTGGCGCAATGGCTATGCGCTTGCAACTGAGCAGCGTGTCGGCCCGCTCGGAACGGCCGCTGTGTGCGGCAGAACCGAAGAACCAGGGGAACAGCGGTTCTGTTGTTAGCAGTGGCTAACAGCCAATGGGACTGCCTTTTTCCGAACGGGCCGACATAATGTTGGGATGTCGCCACATCGGAACGACGCGTTCCGATTTCAGCGTATCCTGCTGAAAGCACACCATCTTCTTACTCCGACGGCGGCTTCCAGAGCCGCCGTCGGAGTTTTTTGGCCTGAATTTCCTAACTCCTGGTGATAATGTGTGTTGCAACAAAGTAGCGGCTTTTGTTCGTCTAATAGGTACGACTTCAAGGTCTTTATGTTTGTAACCACAAAGCGCAGCTTCGCCAGGAGGCTCGTTCTTTTACCAGCAGCTCTCGTTTTCGTCAGCGCCTTCTTGCATGCCGATGACACGACCAGCCAAGGTCCGAATTTTCCTAACGATCCGAAGGCGCGCGAGCTTGTCCGCCGCGTGGTCGCGAATGAGCTTGAACAGGAATCGCGCGACAAATCGCACTACATGTTCAGGTTGAAGAGAGTTACGCCGAAAGGAACGTCCCTGAAGGAAATTGTCCAGACAGATCAAGGCAGCGTGGCGCGCACGCTCTTAATCGACGGCAAACCTCCTACTGAAGATCAAAAGCGAAGCGAAGAAGAGAAGATCACGAAGCTGGCCAATGATCCCGACGCGCAGCGTCAGCGCATGAAGCGCGAGAAGGAAGACGAAAGCCGAGCGCAAATCATGATCAAGGCGCTACCTAACGCGTTCTTCTATCAGGAGATCGGACGAGATGGCGACACGGTCAAATTGCGCTTTCGTCCTGATCCCAATTATCAGCCTGCATCCCGGGAAGAATCGGTGTACACGGGAATGGCAGGTGAACTGTGGCTGAACCTTCCGCAGCAGCGGCTGCGCAGAATCGATGCTCACCTATTCCACGATGTGGACTTCGGTTGGGGAATCCTGGGGCGCCTGTACAAAGGCGGCAGCTTTATGGTCGAGCAGGAGCAAGTGGACGCCAACCACTGGGATACCACCGTCATGAAACTCGACCTCACAGGCAAAGCTCTGCTTTTCAAGTCGCTCGTCTATAAGGAACAGGAGTTCGAGAGCGACTTTAAGCGTCTGCCCGATCACCTGAGCATGATGCAGGGAGTCGAGCTCCTCAAGAAGGGCGCGACGGAGATGGCGGAAAAGCAGGGGCAGTAGGACTTCCGGGAATCGGTATTCAAATCCCTACTCTCCGGTTAACAGCGATAAGAACAGCGTTTTTTTCGATAAATGCGCAAAAATCTTTGAATTCTGCCCATTTTCCGCAATTTCCGACGAGCGGCAGGGAATTAACAGGGAAACGTCCAGAATGCTTGTAAGTTGCTAGTGAACAATGACTTAGGATCAACTTCCGCTGTATTGAAAACTGGAAGAGCGCATTAACAGGGATTCTTCAGAGTTCGCAAAGCCCTCCGTGAGGATGCTCTTCCGCTGGAGTTCATGCAGTCGTCCTCTCGCTTCCGAAAGTTACTCTGACCTGTCTTTCGTCATCTTCGCCCCTCCGAGGCTTACTGCTACTCTGCGCCTTCGGAGGTGGTAAATGGGTAAGACTTCGGTCAAGGCCACGGTTTTGTACGGCGAAGCAGACGCAGAATCCCTGAAATTGCACTCCGCCGTCATGGAAAAGGCAGGTTACTCGGTGAAAACCGCCATTGGACGCCGCGCCATCGAGGAAGCCATGCGCGCTGCGAAGTACGACGTAGTCGTCCTTGGTCACACGCTCACTCGTGACGATCGCCACCATCTCCCCTACATGGCGAAGAAGGCAAACTCGCTATGCCGCGTGCTGGTGATTCACGCCAGCGGCCGTCACCATGAAGTGGACGCAGCCATCGACTCACGCGACGGCGATCACGTCCTGCTCGATGCGCTGGCAGGCCTGCTCGAACCGGCTTACGCGTAAGAGGCTTTGCAGCAACTGAGCTGGAAGGACCGACGTGCCCTCGCGCACTTTCCGGGTTCGGCTGAGATCAATTCAGGCAGAGCTCGCTGAACCGCGCCGAGCAAGCCGTCGGTCTTTGGCGTTCAACTCTGGTTCCTGATTGGTGCCTTGCGCCATCCTCGAAACCACAATACGATTCCAAGAACAGCAGTGCTGCCCGTTTTTACCCCATTACGCAAACTCCTTCTGATTTGCGGTTTTGCTTTTCTGGCCCTCGTGCCGGGTTTGGCGCAGACCACGCGCGAGACCTTGCAGTATCTCGGGACGTCGCAGCTTGAATCGGTTCCGGCAACAAGCATCTCTGCCGATGACTTACAGATCAGTCCGCATTCTGAGACGGACGGCGAACTAGCCGGCATTCGACGCGGACCGGGCAACGCTTCGATTCCGGTAGTTGCAAATCCGCAGACGATTGCTCCGGCCTCGAGCGTCGGCCTGGCGTTTAACGGGCTCACGCATCGCGATCAACGACTCGCCGGCACCGGAGCGTACGCGAATACGCAATTCAGCACCGAGCCTCCTGACGAAGCGCTGGCCGTAGGCAACGGATTCATTGTCCAAGCTGTAAATGCGGCGCTCGCCATTTACGACGCCAGCACCGGTGCTCTTAAGCAAGGCCCGACTGCGCTCAATCAATTCTTCCGACTTAAGCCGGAGATCAACCGCACGAACGGCGCTTACGGCGATTTCACCAGCGATCCGCGAGTGTACTATGACTCGCAGCTTCAACGCTGGTTCCTGACCGTCGTCGCGATCTCGACGCGCAGCGACACCGGAGCCTTCACCGCGCCGACTCGCCTGCTGATCGCGATCTCGATCACGAGCGACCCCACGCAGGACTGGAAGCTCTACAGCATCGATACAACCAGCGATGGCGTCGAAGGATGTCCGTGCTACGGTGATCAGCCGCTCATCGGCGCCGACGCTCACGGTTTTTTTATCTCGACTAACGCGTTCAGCCTGCGTGAAGGCTTCGCCGGAGTTCAGCTCTACGCGATTTCGAAGAACTTGCTTGCTGGCGGAGCGATGCCCGCGGTCGTTCACTGGAATGGGCCGAAACTGCCGGGCGGATTTGCCTTTAGCGTCCAGCCGGCAAAGCAGACTTCGTTTTCCAGCGATGACTCGGCGCATGGAATCGAATATTTCTCCAGCGTCGCCGATATTCGCAACATGCTCGACCGCCGGATTGCAGTGTGGGCGATCACGAATACGGTGTCACTCGCCGACGCTGTTCCCATTTTGAAGCTTCAGAGTGCGATCGTCGATACCGAGCCATTCGGAGTCCCGCCTGACGCCCCGCAGCGCGCGGGCAGTACTGAATTGGGCAGCCTGGTAGCCGAGAAAGTACAGTTCATCGCTACTAATGACCATCGCATGCAGCAAACAGTCTTCTCCAGCGGCAAGCTCTGGTCGGCGCTGACGACGATCGTCGCTGTCGGTAACGATCCGCTGCCACATGCCGGCATCGCGTACTTTGCTGTGACTCCATCGATTTCTCCCGAAGGAACTCTGAAGGCGGATCTGAGCCGCCAGGGATACATAGCGGCACATGACGCGGATCTCTTCCATCCAGCGCTCGCCATTGCCCAAAATGGGAACGGAGCAATCGTCTTCACCCTAAGCGGACCCGATTACTACCCGAGCGCAGCCATGGCGAATCTAACGCCCAACGGAGTAGGCGAAATCCAAATTGTCGCCCCCGGCGCAGCCCCGCACGACGGCTTCAGCGGCTACAAATACTTTGGCGCCGAAAGCGCCGCCCGCACAGGCGACTACTCCGCTGCCGCAATCGATGATCATGGCGCACTGTGGATCGCAGCCGAATACATCCCCTTAGCCCCGAGAACGCTCCTCGCGAATTGGGGAACGTTCATCGCGGAGATCGCGCCCACGAAGTAGGTCGAGCGGGCCGTAATCGCGCGGATTCCACGGATCACAAAGATTTTTTCCGCGTGCGCCTGCGGAGAACCTTAGGCTGCGAACAAGACGGCCGCGGATTTGCATGCGGAAGGTGCGCTGGATTCACTCCCAAGTTTCTAACTTCGGCAAGTGCATCCCTATAGTCCTTCTCATCGGAAGTGCTCGAGAGCAGGAACTCTGCTTTGCGCCTCGGTGTGTAAATCTCGATTCCCGAAAGCGCTGGGCGAATCAGAATTCCGCCGGGCCTCTCTTCAGCGACAATTAATCGGCCTTTCCGAATGCCAAATTTGCGGCGCAGAGGCGAAGGAAAAAAATCCTTCCTCCTGCGCCTACTCTGATCAGAGTCCTAATAGATGGTTGTGTGTCGGTCATATATCAGAGAGGAATGACCATTTGTCCAGCCATGATTCTGGGGTCGCAGCGCTCCTCTTGAGTGTGAGCTTTCCGCTCACTTCGCTCGTTGCTCCGCAATCCATTTATTAGTGCGAGCTTCGAGTAGATCTAGCGGCAAGCTGCCGCCGTCGAGCATCTCGTCGTGGAACTTGCGGATGTCGAACTTTGGGCCGAGTTCTTTGCGAGCACGTTCGCGCAGTTCGCGGAACTTGAGTTGGCCGATCTTGTAACTGAGCGCTTGTGCGGGGACGGCGATGTAGCGATCGGTTTCAGATTGGATCGTCGGCTCATCGACTGCTCCGGATTTGCGCATGAAATCGACCACCTGATCGCGACTCCATCCCTTTGAATGAATTCCGGTATCGACAACCAAACGTACCGCGCGAAAGAGCTCTGATGAGAGGCGACCGTAATCGGAAACTGGATCCTGGTAGAAACCAACCTCTTTGCCAAGCTCTTCGGCGTAGAGTCCCCAGCCCTCGGTGTACGCGCCAAAGCCGAAGCCGCGCAACCGGAACTTGGGAAGTCCGGTGAGCTGTTGCGCTACGGAGATTTGCATGTGATGTCCGGGAACACCTTCGTGATAGGCAATGGCCTCGTCATTCACCAGCGAGCGCTCGGCGAAATTCGACGTCGCGACCACTACCCGTCCGGGACGCCTGCCGTCCGGCGTGCCGGGAACATAGTGCGTGGCGGCCGCTGCCTGGAACGGAGGAATGGGTTCGACGGTAACTGGCGACTTCGGCAGCAGCGTGAACAGCTCCGGCAACTTCGTCTGCATTTGCGCGATGTAGCGGCGGAAGTCATCGACGATCTGCTCGGCCGAAGTCGGTTTGTACTTAGGATTATTCTTCAGCGATTCGCGAAACGAAGCCAGATCGGCGAAACCTTGCTTCTTCGCGATGACCAGCATTTCGGCTTCGATTCGATCAACTTCGCGGAGGCCGAGTTGGTGAATCTCGTCGGCCGTCATATGCGTAGTGGTTCGCTGATAGATGTCGTTTTGATAGCGCTTCTCCCCATCGGGCAGTGAAGTGACTGCGAGCGCCGTGCGGCCCTGCGGCGCGTATTCCGTGCGAACGAATTCGGCAAACGCCTTATACCCAGGAAAAACTTCGTTGTTCACGACCTCGGTGATCTGCTGCGTCAACCGCTTCTGCTCTTCTGCCGGGATGCTCGCAGGATATTTCTTCGTCGGTCCCAAAAAGGGATTGGCATCGACGATGCCCTGGCACTGCGCCGGAATCTTCTCCAAGAGGAAGCGCACCGGCATGAGTTTGTCTCGCATTCCCGCGCGCAGAACCTCGGTTGTCTGCGTGAGGACGCGCGGAATCTGGTGCAGGCGCGCGATGTAGTCCTGGTAATGCTTGACGGAATCTAGAGGCACGGAAAGCGGCATATCGGCTAGCTGCGTGTGAACACCGCCGAATTGGCTGATCGGCATCTCGTACTCTTTGAGCTCGAAATCGGCGATGCGCTGCTGCAGCCCGCGTTCCATCACATCGTGGGAAAGCTGGTCCTGGTCGGAGAAATCGGCAGTCGAGATAGCGTCAAGCCGTTTGAGGAATCCTTCGTCGATCTTCTCGCGCCGTATGATCGCGTCGAGCGATCGGTCGGCGAGCTTGTCGTTGTAGCGATAGTCGCCGAGCGAAGTCGCTCTCTCCGGGACTTCGCGCAGGTCGGACTCGTACTGCTCGTCAAAGAGAGCGTTCTGCGTCGCGAGGCGCTCCGCAACCGATGGAAGATTCTTGTTCTGAGAAAAGGCCGAAACGCTTACCACAATGACGATGAGCAGGCTCTTAGGCAGACGCATAGGCCCGCTAGCCTAGCAGAAATCGTGCAGCAGAAGCACTGGCTATGCGCTGAAAGCGCTTCATTGCTTTGCGTCGGAAGACGAGGGAGGAGGAGGACCGGCGGGCCAAGCGCTCGGCTTTGGCCCCATGGTCAGCAGTAATCGTCCGCCGCGCAGAACATCTTCGTGACGAAACCATGCCCGATCGTATGGCTTGCCATTCCACTTCGCTGAAGTCACATATTTGTTTTCGGGCGAGACATTTCGCGCCTCGATCGTGAAAGTCTTTCCGTTGATCAAATGAAAAGTCGTTTCGGGAATGGCCGGACTGCCGATGACATATACGTCTTGTCCCGCATTGGGAAAGATGCCAATTACTCCGAAGGCATACCACGAACCCATCGCTCCGGAGTCATCGTTGCCCGGAATTCCTTTTCGTCCTGTGTGGTAATTCTTGGCGATGATCTCGCGAATGCGTTCGGCGGTTTTGTCGTGTCTGCCTGCCCAAATGTAGAGATATGGCGCCAGGAAACCGGGTTCGTTGCCGACGTCATAACGACCGGGAACATCGAAGAAGGCGTTGAGACGTTTCACGAATGTTTCGTTCCCGCCCGATTTTTTGATCAGATCCGCTACGTCTTGCGGCACGAAGGTTGAATAGGTCCAAGAATTGCCTTCGTAGAACGTATCGCCACCCCAGGTGCAGTGCTCGAGTGCGGTGAAGTCCCGCTTCCAGCTCCCGTCGCGGTGGCGCGGACGAATGAAGCCTTTGAAGCCTCCATCTTCAAAATCCGGATCCCAGAGCTTTTCCCAGTTTCGCGATCGCGCCAGATACTTCTCGTAGTCTGCGGTTTTGCCGAGAGCTTTGGCTAAGAGTGCGATCTCGAAATCGTCGGCGGCATACTCCATTTGCTTGGAACCGGGACGATCGACTCCTTCAATGCTCGCGTATCCAAGTGATTTGTAGTCCTCAAGTCCGCCTCTGCCCTCTTTGAACTGATTCTCAGGGGGAACCTCTGCGTCTTTGAGTTCGGCTGCATAGCCGTCGTTCCAGTCGATGCCTGGTAGCTTCTTCAGATACGCGTCAGTCACGAAAAACTCTGCATTGCTGCCGCCTTGGGTGCGTCCATTGAAATTCCCGCTTCGGGCATCTGGCATATATCCATCGTGACGGTAGATGTCGATCAGAGCGCGCACGCTCGCTGCCTGCCGTTCCGGCGCAATCAACGTGAGCAGCGGCGCGGAGCTGCGAAAGGTGTCCCAGATCGCGTAGAAATCGTCGTAGTACGGCTCATTAGATTGCCACAGCGGATTCTCGCCGGTGCGATCTACGGGCATCAGCATCGTGTGATACACCGAGCTGTAGAACAACTTCTTTTGTTCGGGTGTAACGCCGCTAATTTCGATCGTGCTCAGGGCCTTGTTCCAAGCAGACTCCGCCGCAGCCCGGGTCTTCTCGAAATCGAACCCGGAAATTTCGCGGGTCGCATTATCCTTCGCCTGCTCGACGCTGATGAATGAAATGCCTACCTTGAGCCGGACTTGCTGTCCCGCTTTGGCACTGAATTGCAGCCAGGCTCCTGCCTTGCGGCCATCACTCCCCTGCTGCTCGCGTGCGGCGGCGCTTAGAGTCCCATTGAGCCAGGTCCCGGATGCAGTCGAAGGCGTATCGCTGATGGCATAGAAATAGACGGTGTATGGCCGCGTCTGCTGATTCCATCCGCCGATCACGGTTGTAGAACCGCTTACCTCGGTTGGAGAAACGATTTTCACCGATGACGCCGTCAAGCGCTGATCTTCGTGTTGTTTGGCTCCGCTACTGAGACAGTGGCCGGCGTCGAACAGAATGTTGGCTTTGGAAGCTTCGGGATAGGTAAACCTATAGAGTGCAACTCGGCGGGAAGCGGTGATCTCAACCTTCGTCGAATAGCGCGTGAGATTCACGCTGTAAAAGCCGACAGCCGCGTTCTCGTCCTGGCGTGGGGAACTAAAGTCACTCGGCAGAACATCGCCTGTCGTGGGCTGAATCAGGATATTTCCGTATTTCGCCCCTCCGCCGGTACCGCTTACGTGCGTCTGGCTGAAGCCGTTGATGTTTCCCTCCGCCAGCCAGCCGGCATTTCCCGTATTGGGACCCATGTCAGGACCAGGTTTGATCATGCCGAAAGGAAGACTCGGTCCGGGAAAGACATTTCCGCCGCCTTCGGTTCCCATGAAGGGATCGATGTACTTTGCGGATTGGGCATTGCTGCACGTGGAGGCGATCAAGATGAACAACAGTGAGGCTATCGATGAACGGAAGATTTGCATGAGTTCTCTTTGATAAATCGTTCCGATTAAGGCTTCCTTGAAGCCGCGTCTCCGTGGCGCGATTTTTGGTGAAGCCCCCGACTTGAGTCGGGGGGAGCGCGGCTTCCCAAGCCGCGCTCTCTTTCATCATCGGAATGATTGTGCGCTTTAGCGCTGGTCCACGCACGCGCTTCGCGCGTGCGCCCGCGCTAAAGCGCGAGTCGTAAGGAGCTCGTTAGGACGACGCTAACGCGTCGCCCCCGACTAAAGTCGGGGGCTGCCACCCCATGAACGAAGCCGCGCTCGACTGAAATCAGGGCTTCCAGCCACATAGAAGCAGTTGCGAAAACCGCTTTTACCCTACGGCCCGCAAGGCGACACATTCCTCCAATTCGGCACTACGTCAGCCTGCACCTGATTTCCGTCGGAACCGTACGTCAACGCGATCTGGCGGTTGGGAATCTCATCGCAGGCGCTCCCCTTTTCGACGAAGTCCCACGAGCCAAGCGTGTACTTGTACTGCAGTTGAGTCCCTTCATTGCCCGTCAGCGTGATCGTCCAGTGAGTGCTGTCGATCTTCGTCATTACCGTAGCGCCTGGATCCCATTCTGGGAGATTGCCGTCGAGCAGGTTGAGCGTGCCCGCGATGTGCAGGGCGAAGCCGGTGGAATCGGTACTCGATGGCACGGTGACATTGAACGTGACATGCACTTTCCGCAGCTCAGCGACGCCGCTGACCTCGTTGGAAACCCCAGAGCGGTTGTAAGACAGATCGATTGCACGAACCACGTAATAATACGTAGCTCCGCCGATTACAGAGGAATCCGCATAAGAATTAGAAGTAGTGGTTGCGATGATCGCGTATGGACCGCCGCTCGTGCCGCTGCGCAGGACTTCGTATCCGTACATGGTTGGATCGCCGGTCACAGCGTCCCACGCCAAGTTGATATTGCTTACCGTGCTTGAAACGACGTGCAGAAATGTAGGCGTGGACGGCGGCGTGATGTCGCTGCTCGGCGAAACTGTCATCTTGCCGGCTTGTGCAGGACTGTATCCGTTGGTGATGCCGTCGAGATCGGCATACACCCAATCACGCCCGTTGGTTGTCGAATACCGATAGGCATAATCAAAGTTGCCAATCGTGGAGGGTAGAAGACTGCCAACGTATTCATCATTGTTGCCGACGTCGGTGTTGAACACTGCATCGACCCAATTCCACGCCGGATTCGCAGTGGGATCGCTGCAGCTGGGGCCAAATCCAACCTGCGCTTGCAGGCCCGGAGTTGGCCCAGGTTGATTGGTAGCGCCGTCGATCCAGACCTGTCCATAAATGTTCGGCGTGCGGTTCACTGCGCTGATCGTCTGCGCAATGGTCGGCGGCCACTGCAGGTTCGCCCAGCCGATTACCAAATGGGGAATGCCGCTTACTTCGTTCGACGCGTCACTTTCGTTGCCGTCCGAGTCGAGCGCCTTTACGACGAAGTAGTACGTCTTTGCATTGGCGAGTCCCGTGACTGTATAAGCTGTGCCACTCACTGGGGAGGAGTTGGCCTTCGTGTATCCGCCGCCGCTCACGGGGCTGCTGTACACGTTGTAAGCGGTCGCGCCCGAGCTTGCATTCCATGTAAGGGCGACTTGTCCTGAACCTTCTTTCGAGACGCTCAGTCCGGTGGGAGCGGCAGGCGGAGCGAGGTTCACCTGGCCCGTACACAGCAGCAAAGCACTTTCCCCCGCTAACGATGCCTGCAGTCCTCCACCCGCAGTGGTAAAGCTCGATCCGACCTGATTGCCGACGGCTGCGACAGAGGTGAACGCCAAATTGTCGCGCAGGTATCCCGAAACGGGAACATTTACGGTCTGCGGCTGTGGACTGCGGTTTACGATGACAATTGCTGCCTGCTTTCCCGTTTTGCGTCCGAATGCGATCACATCGTTTCCGTCATCGGCGAGCAGCATGCGAAAATCGCCGTCGCGCAGCACGGCATTCGCCTTGCGAACAGCAATCAGCGAACGGTAGTGCTCGCGAAGCTGCTGATCTGGAGCTCCGCCGAGGTCCTCCCACGGATACGTGCGGCGAGTGTCGGGATCATCGTCTCCGGTGATGCCGGCTTCGTCGCCGTAGTAGATGGTCGGAGCGCCTGGCAAGGAGAACTGAATCAGCGACGCAAGCTCGACGCGATGCTTCCCTTCCGCGACATTCGCCTGACTCATCTCTTTGTCGGCGCGCGTGTCTGTGCCCGGCGTAAGCACCCATAGCAAACGCGCAGTGTCGTGGCTGTCGAGCAGGTTCATCAGCGAGTAGTACGCGGCGTCAGGATAGTCCTCGCGAATCGATTGCAGACGCGCGGCGAACTCTGAGGGCAAGAGCTTGCGTCCGCTGTCGGCGAAGCCCTTGGGATCGAAATTCTGAGGAGCAAGGAAGCCGAGCACCGCGTCGCGCAGACGGTAATTCATGGTCGCGTCGGCGCGATCGCCCCGCAGGAAGCGCAGCAGCGTCGTGTCCTTCTGCCAGAGTTCGCCGACGATCAGCGCGTCCGGCTTGGTTTGCTTCGCGATTTGACGGAATGTTTCCCAGTATCCATTCGGGAATGAGCCGTCGCCCATCACGTCGAGGCGCCATCCCGATGCGCCTTGTTGCAGCCACATTCGCGTGATGCTATTGGGAGCGGTGAGAAAGTACTGCTGGACAGGCGGCAAGCTCTTGGTAATTACCGGCAGGCTGTCGAAACCTGCCCATCCGTTGTAGTAAGTATCGCTCCCGCCGGATGTGGTCGGAGCGCACGGATGAGGCTCCGTCGGCCCGGGCGCGCGGAAGGTAAACCACGTTCTGAATTGGGAATCCGCTGACTCACAGGCGCCGGTGAATGCGAAGTGATGGTAGCGATCGAAGAATGGACTATCTGAAGAGAGGTGGTTGAACACGCCGTCGAGAATGATCCTGACTCCGGTTTGATCAGCGTGTTTCGCCAGATTGTCCCAATCTTTTTGCGTTCCGAAATAGGGATTGATCTTGGTGTAGTCGCGTGTGTCGTATCCGTGATTGGACGACGAATCGAAAATGGGATTCAGATAGAGCGTGTTCACTCCGAGCCAGTTCAGGTAATCCATTTCCTGATCGATACCCTTTAGATCGCCGCCGAAGTAGTCCCGTCCGCGCGGCTGCTCGATGTTCCCCGCTTGCGGCGAGGGGAAGCGCCAGGGACAATTCGTCGCTGCATCGGCGTAGTTGTGGCAGTAGCCTTCGGGCAGGGTTCCCCAGGGCAGCGCGATTACCGGATCGTCGTAGCGCAGATCGCCCGACTGCGGATCGTTGTTGTGGCGCCCATTGCGAAACCGATCTGGGAATATCTGATAGATGACCGCGTCCTTGGCCCAGCTCGCGCTCGTAAACTTTGGATCATAGAACATCAACGCATAGCTGTTATCGACCAGGTTTGCCGTCGGCGCGCCGAGTCCGCCATCGAGCGCTGCAGTGTTGTCGGCGTAAAAGGCAGTGCTGGTTCCGTCGGTGACGATGAAGCGGTACCAGAAATTGTTGGGCACATCGGACTTGATCGTAGCTTCCCAGAAATCGCAGGTGTGGCTGCCCAGTCCGTCCTGATAGCAGGGCACGTCGCTGGCCGCGATCTGCATGGGAATCAACTTTTCGGCGGCCGCATTCACGTCATAGTTGCGCAGCGTGACATTGGTCACGTCGTTGTGATAAGTGCGGAAGCGAACCTTGACCGAGCTGCCTGCCGGGACAGCTCCTCCGGGAGAGCGATAGAGCGGATCACGGGAGTCGTGTCGAAGTCCATCCCGCTCGACGTTGTTGTCATGCGATGGAGAGCCGCCCGTGATGGTAAGAATGTGCGTGGAAGGATCGAAGGTAAACGTGATCTGCGCCGAGGCGCCTTGTACTACGAAGGGAATGTTAGGACCATTCTGGGAACCATTGGCGCCATAATTCAGATTCCAGCCTTCGTTGATGGCAACTTTCGCTTGATAGTTTCCCTGCGGAATCGTGACGGTGAAGCTGTACTTGCCAGTTCCCGCGGGATCTTCCAGCCACGAGCGCAAACACCCAGGGTCCCAATCGCCGGAGCAGCCGATCTTCGATTGATAGTCGCCGGGCACGGTTGCGATCAGGCTGTTTACGCTGTCCGTGACCCAGTGCGTCTTGTTGTCGTAATAGAACTTCACATTGGCAGGCGCGCCGAGATTTAGGGGTATGTTCGCGCCGCCGGCGTGGAGGCCGTAACTGATATCCCAATTACCGTTGAGAGCGGCCTTGTACTGCCAATTGCCCGCCGGAACAGAAAACGTTCGCTGCCAGACGTCATCGTTAGCGTCGTAGGCCAGGAAAGTGGCAGAGCAGGAAGGATCCCAATCGCCGCTGCAGCCCAGCTTTGATTGCAGATCGCCTGCGATAGTCACCGAGTTCTGGGCGAAGAGCGCCGACGAGAATCCAGCACAAAGAGCTGCGACCAACAGCGAACGAACAAAGCGAACCAGACCCATACCGGTCCTCCGAGAGTTCAAGAGCAGACGAGAGAGTGTACTCGGGACAGAGCGGCTGTCAACCATGAATGAGTGGAATGGCCTCGCGCGTCAATAATCGATTCGGTAGATCCTTACCGCCTGGGCCGGCACTTCGGAATGAATCGACAGCGATGTACCTGTTGGTGGCTGCTCCTGGCCCGACACAATTTCCCTGATTCGGGATACTGGCTTCTCGAGTGCGCGAGTGAACTGGACGTTCGCCGTGCTCTGGCCGTGATTGAAGAGGAAAACGAAGCGTCCGTTAGTGGCCTTCATTTCGCGCAGTTCGAGGAGCGTGGGCGCATGAAGCGCAGGTCTGGTGAGATTTGCCCAATCGGCCAGAATGGCGCCAAGTGGATGCATGTCGATCGGCTCGCGATAGTTCTCCTGGCCGACGAAGCTGCCTATGACGATCGTGCTCCCTTTCCCGAAATTGTTTTCAAAAGCGACTGGAGTTCCGTCTGCGCTGTATGCAACGGGCTTTGCTGAGCCGTTCTGCGGATCGAGGCGCTCCAGAAACGTCATCGACTTGAATTCTTGTGAACCCCAGTTGATCGTGAGTTCTTTTTCGGGAATCAATTCCGTTTCGCGAACTCCAAGCATCTGATCCCATCCGAAGCCCGGTATCTTCGGCTCGGCATGACCGCGATCGTCAACCCAGCCGGGCCGGGCTTCTACAAACATGTGTCCACCATAGGCGACATATTGCCGGAGGAGGCGAGCCTCATCGCTGGTCATCATCAGCGGATACGGCACGATCACGAGTTTGTAGCGCTGCAATCCGCTTTGGCTCAACTCACGCGAGCTAAGGACATCGAGCGGCAGATTGCGCTCGAAGAACATGCGATGGTAGCCGGCGACCGCCTGATGAATCGCTGTGCGGCTGCCCTGCTCGTCGTATCCCCCCAAAAGGGGAACGAGAGGATTAAAGATGATCGCCGCTTCCGCCGGCTCGGGATGCGATTGCAAAAGCAGATTAGAATTTTCCTGGATGGGCCTGGCGATCTCGCCGGCATGAATGCTGCGCTCGGTCAGAGTGCCGTCGAGATTGATCAGACCATAGCCGCCGGATTCATATCCCGCATTCATCGGATAAAAAGCATAGAAGTTAATGGCGCGAGCGCCGCGCGCCACCATGCCCCACGTCCACATGTCGAAGTCACTCGACGTGACCGGCGAGCCGATGATGGTGCCGTGAACTCCGTACCCGCTCTGCAGCTCGCCAACATAGAATCCCCGTCCGGCAGTGATGCTGTTGGTCAGATCCATCGCGAGCATTTGTCGCTGCAGAGCCCAATTGCGATCGACTGAAGTTAGCTTCGGATAGAAGCTGGTGCCGAAGTAATCGACGGAGTCTTTCATCAAGTAGTCATCGGTCGGATCGTACGGGTCGGCCAGCGTGCGCACCAGCGGTGAAGGATTCGGCGCGTGGCTGGTCGTCAGATGTTGCGGATCGATCGCCTTCACAGCTTGACTGCGCATCTTCAAATCTTCGGCCAACTTGTAGCCGTAGTACACGCGCCAATCCATGAAGTCGGTGTAGCTGAGAATAGTTCCAAATCGGGGCGGTTCGACCTGCTTCCAATCCGTAAATGTGCGATGCCATGCTTCGTTGAGATTATCTAGCGAGCCGTATTTAGCCTTCAGCCACTCGCGAAATCGCGCCATGCTGCTCGGGCAATAGCAGAACATCGGCTCGGCTTTGTATGCAATGCGCGCCCAGTTCAGTGCGGCAGGCTCGCTCCACAGATCCCACGCATAGAAAGCCGGGCTCGATGAGGCTTGGCGCGCGACTTCCTGAAAAAATGCGAGCACCGCTTTGCGCACTCCGGGATGATCGAAGCAGTATCCCGGCGCGGCCTGCGATGGGATCGGCTGTCCATCCTGCGCGGCGTAGTGGCCGTCTGGATATTTTTGCCCGACCCACTCCGGCGCCGAATCTACATAAACCTGCACGATGACTTTGAGTCCCACTTCATTTGCAAGACGCAGCAGGAGATCGAGGTTTTCGAGGTGATACTCGCCTTCACGCGGTTCACCGACATTCCACTCGACCCATGTGCGAACGGTGTTGAATCCGAGCTTCTTGATTTTGAGAAGGTCGTCCTTCCAGAGTCGCGGGGACTCGGAAGTAATCTTCTCCAACATCGGTGCGCGAGCTTTGCCGCCGCTATACCAAACCGAAACGGGAAAGAATGATGTCTCTGTAGCGCGGGAAGAGGCGTGTTCAGGAGAGGCGGCATCGGCCTGAGGACTGGAAGTTCTCCACGAACTCCCCAGCAACGCACTGCAAGCCACAATGAGAAGAACAGCTCGTGAGCCGAGCTTCAAGTTCAGACCTTCGCCGGATGTGAAACTGGATTTCTTGCAGAAGGAACTCTACTACGCCGAAGCAGCTTGAGGTAGGCCTTCAACTTGCAGAACCGGCCGAACTTCGACTGTCCCCCATTTACCCGCAGGAATTTGCTCGGCAATCTTGGTGGCTTCCTCGATGCTGTCGGCTTCGATCAAGAAGAATCCCCCGAGCTGCTCGTGCGTCTCGGCAAACGGACCATCGGTGACCATCGCCTTGCCATTCTTCACACGCACGCTCCTGGCAGAAGAAGTGGGGTACAGCGGGGCCGCCGAAACGTACTGCCGCTTGGTGTGGAGCTGGCGAGCGAATCCCGCGGAATCCCGGTAGCACTGCTCGCGCTGCGCCTCGCTGAGCGAGTTTTCGTCGAGGTAAATGAGCAACATGTATTGCATAGTCTGCCTAGTGTAATAGGCCAACACGCAGACATAAAGTGCGACTCGGCTTTTACCAAGGTTGCGCCCACTCCACTTCATCCACTGTCATCGCGCGGTGGTGAAAATATCCTCGCGAAGGCGGACAGGATTCGTGTCGCCAGTTCCCCATGACAGAACTGCCGTGGTTGTAGAAAAGGAATAACAATGATTGATGCACAAAGTAATTTCCGGGGATATCGGAATACAGCTCCGAAGCTCAGCAACTAGCCATGCATGTATCCCAGTAGCGACAGCACCATCGTGACCACGACAGCGGCGATGAGCACACGCTCGTTCCAGGAGGAAGCGTTCGGATCGGATTGCGAAGAGGCGAGTTTCATACGTCTTCCCCCAGAGAACTACATCGGCACAACATCTGATTAACACCAATGGTGAGAAGTTGCACGCGCACAAAAGTAATTCAAGCCATCATTTAAAGTAATCGTCGGCGATGGCCAACTTCGAATTAATCCGTTCACTGCCCAAGGCGGAGCTTCATCTGCACCTTGAAGGCACCGTCGAACCGGAAACACTCGTCGAACTGAGCCGCCGGCACGATGCTGACCCTTTGACGACGGAAGAGGCCTATCGTTTATACGAGTACGCCGACTTCCACGGATTCATGATGGCCTTCAAGGCCGTTACCCAGCGTCTGCTCACTGCCGACGACTTCGAGCTGATCACCTACCGCATGATCGAGCGGCTCAAGGCCCAGGGCGTGGTGCATGCGGAGGTGTACATCTCAGTGGGCGTCGTCCACTGGCGGAAGCAGGAGTTCGCGCCGCTCTTTGAAGGGATCGAGCGCGGGCGGGAACGCGGAGAGCGCGATTTCGGGGTGTCGGTGCTCTGGATCTTCGATGCCGTCCGCCACTTCGGAGTAGAAGCGGCGAAGCCGGTTTTTGAATTGGCTGTCCGCTACAAGGATTGTAACGTCATAGGAGTTGGAATCGGCGGCGATGAGCGTAAAGGGCCAGCCGAGCCGTTCAAGGCTCTTTATCAATATGCAATCGCGAACGGCTTAAGACGCACTGCTCATGCAGGCGAGACCACCGGACCGGAGTCGATCTGGGCCGCGCTCAACATCGGCGCTGAGCGGCTAGGCCATGTGCTGAGTGCGGCGAGAGATTCCGAATTGATCGAGGAGCTCGCGGTTCGACAAATTCCGATCGAGATCTGCCTGACCAGCAACCTTCTTACCGGTTGCCTTCATGAGCTGCGCGAGCATCCGGTGCGACGGCTGTTCGAAGATGGTCTATTGGTCACGCTGAATAGCGATGATCCAGCCATGTTCCACACGTCGCTGATTCGCGAGTACGAACTTGCGCAAGATGTATTCGGCTTCACCGACGAGCACGTGCGCGAGCTGGCGCGCAATTCACTCGAAGCCTCGTTCCTTCCGCCAGAAGAAAAAGTGAAGCTGCTGGATCAGTTTGATCGTGCGGCGCATTCAGCGATCCGTTAAGTCGGGTCTCAGCAGCCTGTCTCATCCGTGTTCTCCGTGGTTCCGTGGTGAAGAGGAATGCCGTGCTCACCACGATCCGAGATTCAGATTCGAAATCTCAATGGCGATCCCAGTCTCTTCTCCAAGAGCCTTCTTCTCGACCCTGACCACCGGTCCTTCACACGAAATCTGAACTTCGCTGCCAACCACCGGGACACTGAAATCCAGTTTCATCACAGTCCCGAGCTGCGGATTGATTTCGGCATAGAAATAAGCTCCGCCCGCGCTTACGTCCCGCAGGCTTGCGGGATGACGAAAGAATCCCAGTGGGACGCATGAGACTTCGGCATTGATCGGAAGCTGAACGCGCGAGTAACGACGAGCATCGGTTTCGGTTTCCGGCGTCATGCCCGGCCCCGTGGCTGCAGAGAATGAGACATGGAAATACGATGGAGGGACGAACCGCACATCATTGTACCTTGAGTAAGAATTTATCTATTAATGATAGATGAGTTACTAGATGCAGTAAACCGATAATCGAATGCTCCGTTTTTCGACTACAATGAGTAGGATTCGAGGAGGATGGCCCAATGCGGCAGGATGCGCGGTCCAGCCAGTCCCGTCTGCGCGCCGCTGCCCGGACGTTGTTTGCTCAGCGCGGCTACGAAGCTACCTCGATCTCCGATATCACTCGCGCTGCCGGAACCAGCCACTCGCAATTCCTCAAGTACTATTCCGGGAAAGAAGAACTGCGACGGGAGATCATCGAGGAGCAATGGGCAGAGTTGACGAAAGCCGTTGTGCTCGCGATGACCAGCCTGCCGTCTCCTTCCGGAAAACTCCGGCTAGCGCTGAACATGCTCGTAAATTTCCTCGATAAAGATCCCGAGTTCCGCGCGATTCTCCTGCTTGAGCAGACGGCCGTCCACGAAAACGGCACGATTGCGATCAGCAGTCACTTTCGGGAATTCGTTGCTGTGCTCGACGACATCGTCGCCGAGATGAAGACGGCAGGAGAACTGAAACCCGGCGTCGATCCCCAGGCTTTGCGCTCCGCGTTAATGGGATCGATTGAGGGAATGATGCGCGATCAGATGCTCGCGGGTTCCGAGTTTCCTGCGCGCTACTCCGTCGAGCAGGTGCGCGCGACGGTCTCGTTCCTGATCGAGGCTGCGTGCGACGTGCAGCGTCCCTCACCGGAGCTGCGGGCAACAGCTCCCGCCGAAGCTGCTCCGGGTTCAGAAGACGATTGGATTCGGTATTACCTCAAGCTCGCCGATAAAGTACTGGTCCAGTGAACGCCCAGGAAACGGCGAACGCGAAGGTCACCAAGAGAACACAAGAGGTCACAAAGAACTCTCTGGGACCTCTTCTTTCGCCTTCGTGACCTTCGTGTTCGCCGTTCGCGGCGTAGATTGCCGAGAGTCGCTTCTGAGTCGTATCTTGGATGACGGATGTCTATTCCGACAGAATGACTATTTTCCAGGCGAAGGAATATGACCCGTCGGTCGATAAACGCCGACGGCTTTATTGGATTGCAGGGCTGATCGCGGCGATTATTGTCGCATTTCTCGTTTATCACTTCTGGGATTGGCGCGAGGAGCACACAGTCGATAAGTTCCTCACCGCGATCGAGCACAAGGACTTCGAAAAAGCCTACGCGATCTGGAATGCCGATCCGAACTGGAAACAGCATCCGCAGAAGTATTCTGGCTACAACTTTGGGACGTTTGAACTCGATTGGGGCCCTACCGGCGAGTGGGGCGAAATTCGCAAGCATCGCATTCGCCAAGCCATCACGCCTAAAAACTCCAGCGGCGTGGTTGTAGTCTCCATGATCAACGACCGCCGAGAACCGCTCGCGCTCTGGGTGGAAAAGAAGGACCAGAGCATCTCGTTCCTGCCTCCGACGCTGAATATCAGAATCGAACCGTAGGGAACGGACGTGGAGCCGGGCGCTCTCGCCCGGGTTTTGGTTTCAAATGCGGAGAACGGTTTTCCAGAAACCCGGAATGTAAGCTCTCAAGTTGTTCGGTTCAGAAGCGAAACCCGGCCGAGGGCGGCCGGCTCCACGTTGTTTACTTCCGCTGCATGGGAATCGGCCGAGCCACTGGCGTGGGATGCGGATGCGCGTGCTCGCCACCGGAGCCATTCGGGCCGGCAGCAGCGGCAGCAGCTTTTTCGTTGGCGCTGGTCAGGCCGACTGCTTTGCGGACTTCAGCCTCGATCTTCACCGCAATATCTTTGTTGTCCTTGAGGAACGCCTTAGCGTTCTCGCGACCCTGGCCGATGCGCTCATTCTTGTAGCTGAACCACGAGCCGGATTTCTCGACGATGTTGTGGTTGACTGCCAGGTCGAGCATGTCGCCTTCGCGGGAGATGCCTTCCCCGTACATGATGTCGAACTCGGCTTCGCGGAAGGGCGCGGCGACCTTGTTCTTCACAACCTTGATCTTCGTGCGCGAGCCCATCACAACGTCGCCTTCTTTAATGGCAGCGATGCGGCGGATATCGACACGGACTGAGGAGTAGAACTTCAGCGCGCGTCCACCGGTAGTCGTCTCGGGATTGCCGAACATCACGCCGATCTTCTCGCGAATCTGGTTGATGAAGATGAGGCAAGTGCGCGACTTTGAGACAGTTCCAGTCAGCTTCCGCAATGCCTGCGACATGAGTCGCGCCTGGAGGCCGACATGGCTGTCGCCCATCTCGCCGTCAAGTTCCGCTTTGGGAACGAGCGCGGCGACGGAGTCAACGACGAGCACGTCGATGGCGCCGGAACGGACCAGCGCTTCGGTAATTTCGAGCGCCTGCTCGCCGTAATCGGGCTGCGAGACCAGCAGGTTATCGACATCGACGCCCAGCTTCTTCGCATACACCGGATCGAGCGCGTGCTCGGCATCGACAAACGCCGCCATCCCACCGGCCTTCTGCGCTTCCGCGATTACCTGAAGCGTGATGGTGGTCTTGCCGGAAGACTCAGGGCCGAAGACTTCGATGACGCGTCCACGAGGAAAGCCGCCGACGCCGAGTGCCGCGTCGAAGGAGATGGCACCGGTCGAGATGACCGAAATCGGCACAATGGCTTCCTTCGATCCCAGCCGCATGATCGATCCCTTGCCGAACTGCTTTTCAATTTGCGATAGCGCTAGATCGATCGCGCGTGCCTTCTCGTCTGCCATGTGCTTTCTCCTGAGTTGTTGATTGCGTTACGGACGGTCATTATAGCCGAAAACATATCCACAGAGAATAAAAAACGAATCAGGTCCCGTGTCTCGTGCCGAAAATTGTTGACGTGTACACGGTACCCATGTACATTCTGACACATCGCGATCCTCTCATTCAAAGATCCTGGGACTGCGGATATTTACAACGGCACCACTTCGAAAGCAGCGCGCCGGATTAATCGGCAGCTCTGGGAACGCATCGGTAGAAAATTGGATTCGCTGAACGCCGCGACAACCTTGAACGATCTGAAGAGCACCGGAAATCAGCTTGAAAAGCTGACGGACGATCTCGAAGGATATTGGAGCATTCGAGTCAACGACCAATATCGCATTTGCTTCCGCTTCGAAGCCGGCAACGCAACCGACGTGTTTTGCGAGGACATCCACTAATGCTTCCATCCAATCGCGTTTCCACCCACCCAGGGGTGATCTTGCTCGAGGATTTCATCCATGCCAATGGCCTAACTCAGGCCGGGCTCTCGCGAAAACTGAAAATCTCGAAAAATCGGCTGAATGAGTTGATACGGGGAAAGCGGGGAATCACTCCAGAAACTGCATGGAAGCTGGCGTCGTTCTTCGAAACGTCGCCCGAGTACTGGATGAATCTTCAAACTGCTTACGATCTCACATTATTTCGGCAGCAGAAGCGTCGGGTGGGTCGGTCAGCACGGCCTAACGCCGGAACGCGCGCATCCTAGGCTCTTACCGCTTCAACAGATCTACCGGCTCACGAACATCATGCACCCGGAAGTACTTCGCCAGCGACGGATGCTTCCGCGCGACCGCTTCGTACATCGCATACGCGACTTCTCGGTAGGAACGATGTCCAGCCGGAGTCGTGCGCAGTTCTGAGATGTACAGAACTTCCGCGAAATCCATTTTGAACAGCGTGCGCTTCTTGTAGCCAAGCGGTAGGACGTATTGAGCATTCTGCTCGGCATTCGGATCGTGCGACCCTGAGAACTGATCGTGCCGGTCGGATGCCAAAAGCATCGTCTCGCCATAACGAGCCTTGAGTCCGGCTGCGGCAAGTTCTTCAGGAGTATCCCACCCATGAAGGTTTGTGAACTCCTGCTCTACCTGAATGCAGCGGCGGTGGCGATGCATGTCGCGGAAGCCGCCGATGTCCATGAGAATGTCAAACCGAAACGCCTGGCCGGCGGCGAAGGGACGCAGTAGTTCATCGTGCTTGCCCCGATGGCGCAGGCCGATGTCGATGATCTCATCGCGACGCGCGGCAGGAAGCGACTCCACTCGCTCGCGAATCTCGCGATAGCTGTGGTGGCCTGCGCCATACAGGAGCGTCGTGGCGAGTTCGACTTCCAGAGGCTCGTCTTCGAGAAGATCGACAACAAAATCACCTTCATTCCGAACGTCATTAATCGCGGTGTCGGATCCCATCAACTCGCGCACGGCCTGTTTCAGCTCGCGACGAGTCTCCATCTCGTATCGATTCGCGTCGGAATATTTCACCAGCGTCGGAGCGACTTTCACCTCTTTCAGCAGCACATCGCGTGCGCGGCTGGCTAGTTCAGCACTTGCGGTGGCAATCTCCTCGATCAGCTTGCGGTACGCAGGTTCATTGATGTTCCACGCTGCAGATCGCGCCGCCTGACGCAGCGCTTCTCCTAATTGCCGGACTTCGGCGTGAGTGTGCGAGAGCAGACGCGAGATTTGCGTCTCCAGCGTGCGCGCGTTCACGATCTGCCCCAGCGAAGTGTTCGTCGCCAGTGGAAGCAGATAGCGCGAGATGTCGAAGGCGCGAGCGCGAAGCGTGCGCTGATACGCCTCTTGCGTCATCTCAGCCGGTTTGAGTACTTGCGTGGCGAGAAAGCGCGCCATCTCGTCAGAGAAATACTCGTACTCGGAAAATAGGAACTGCAGTGTCTCGACGTAGAGCTTGCGATCGCTTTCGCTCACGAACTCAGGAACGTAGAAGCCGCTCTTCTTGAAGTTCTGATAGCGAGTTGAACGCTCTTGCCCATCCCAGCGCTGCTCGTCAACTAAGGCAATCGCCGCCAAAATCGAGAGACGTTCGATGGCCAGAGGAATGTGCGCGAGATCGGCGATCGACCGATGGCCGTACTGGAAATAAAAAGTATTCAGGAACTGCTCGGCCTTTTGCTCGCTGATCTCCTTCAGCGACTCCTTCATCGAGAGCGCCGAGCGCGAATACTTCGCCATGGCATACGCCTGTACTTCAGGCTCAACGCCATGCACGGCAAAAACTTCCGTCGATTGCTTCGAATCTGCTGCAAGGGAGGGCTTGCTACCGTTGGAGTCTGACATCGGAAGGTCAGCATAACTTTGTTCTGTTCGAACAGCAACCGGGGAAGAGCGAACACGAAGGTCACGGAGGCGAAAGAGGAGGTCACAAAGATTTCTCCGTGACCTTGATGTTGCCTTCGGGACCTTCGTGTTCGCTCTTCCTGCCTTATGTTTTACTCATTCGGTGGATGTTCTTTCCCAGATCGCACATCGCCCATGGCCGCCGCCGAAGCTTCCCTGGATCATGGTCCAGCGCTGGCACGATCTGCTCTTTGCGCATTGGGCGCTGCCGCCGGAAAAGATTCGCCCGCTGGTTCCACGTGAACTTCAGCTCGACACCTTCGATGGCAAAGCCTGGGTTGGAGTAATTCCTTTCTGGATGAGCGGCGTGCGGTTCCGCGGAATGCCACCGATCCCGACCGCCGCCACGTTTCCGGAGTTGAACGTTCGCACCTACGTCCGTGCGCCGCAGGATCCTGACAAGCCCGGCGTGTACTTCTTCAGCCTTGATGCTAGGAGCGTCCTTGCTGTGTTGGGAGCGAGAGCGGGTGCAGGACTGCCATATTTCTGGGCAGAGATGAAAGCTGAGTCTGTCGGCGATGAAATCAGATACCGCAGTGTTCGTCGCCAGATGCCGCGAGGTGCAGATCTGCTGGCGCGCTATCGCCCCGTCGGGCCAGTGTCACCGCGCAAGACCGATCTAGAGAAGTTTGTCACGGAGCGGTATTGCCTCTATGTAGTCAGATCGGGAGTCATTCACCGGATCCAAATCCATCATTTGCCTTGGCCTCTACAGCCCGCAGAAGCCGAATTCGACAGCAACACGATGACAGCCGTTCACGGAATCGAAATTCCGCAGGAGCAACCAATTCTGCAGTTCGCAAAGTTCCTTGAGGTATATATCTTTTCACCCGAGAGAATCGGCTAATGCATACGAGTAGCGGGTACGCGGTCAGGCGTTAGCTTTGGCGTTACCTTCCGACTCCGGTCCGGCGATGCAGCTGCATTAAAAACTCTCAAAGCGGTAAGCCAGTTCCGCACCGCCATCCCCTTCGTATGCAAGCTGGGCTACGAGCAGCGCGAAGGGCTCGGTATATCGAGCAATTCGGAGCGGACCACCGTCAATCGGCTCGAAACCCACGTCACTGATCAGTGCAACAGCGACCTGTTTCGCGCGCCGATCATCGCCACAGTACACGAGACTCGGCTTAGTTTTCTTGCGCTTGGCCTCGAATACGCCAAACAAGACTTCGCTCGGAACCGTGTTGAAGGCGCAAACAACTCGCGCTCTGGGGACCTTCTTGGCAAGCTCTTCTGCACCCGAAGACAAGTGGCCGATGATCAGCTTCGTGTTTTTTGCGTCCATGGGAAGCGAGCAGGTCACGATCACTTTTCCTGCGAGATCGCCTGCCTGTTTCAGCACGTCATCAACTCGAGACCAGTGCACAGCGAGTAAGAGCGCGTCTGCATCCTTTGCGGCATCCGCCGGAGTGCCGGCGCGAGCCTCGCCCTTCGCCTCTTGCGCCAGCTTCTGAAGCTTCTGGTCGCTTCGCGCATAGCTGAAGACGACCTCGTGTCCGGCTCGCGCGAAGATGGTTCCAAGCTTTCCGCCCATCAGTCCCGAACCGAGAATGCCGATCCGCATCGCCCAGCCTCGCTGTTCAGCGCCCGACCATCTTTAGCAGTTCTTCCGGATATCGCGCCCCTTGCACCGGGATCTTTGACGCAGCCACGTCCAGATCGCGCAGATCCTGAGGCGACAGCTTTACATCCACGGCGCCGAGGTTCTCCTCCAGGCGCTGCAGTTTGGTTGTTCCCGGAATGGGAACAATCCAGGGTTTCTGCGCGAGCAGCCAGGCAAGTGCAATCTGGGCAGGTGTTGCCTTCTTCTGCTGCGCGAATCGTCCGATCAAATCCACAACGGCCTGATTCGCTCTGCGGTTCTCTTGGGTAAAGCGTGGAACGATGTTGCGAAAATCGCTCTTGTCGAATTGAGTATCGGCGCTGATTTTTCCGGTGAGAAATCCTTTGCCGAGCGGACTGAATGGAACGAAGCCGATGCCGAGTTCCTCAAGCGTGGGAATCACCTCCGCTTCTGGTTCTCGCCACCACAACGAATACTCGCTTTGCAGCGCCGCCACAGGCTGAACAGCGTGCGCTCGCCGGATAGTTTTTACGCCGGCTTCAGATAGTCCGAAGTGCCTGACCTTACCTTCCCGGATCAGATCCTTCACTGCTCCTGCAACATCTTCGATGGGAACGTTTGGATCGACGCGGTGTTGGTAAAACAGGTCGATGACGTCGGTCTTGAGACGTTTAAGAGAGGCATTGGCAACATCTTTGATGTGCTCGGGACGGCTATCCAGCCCTGCCTGCTTCCCGTTTTCATCGATTTTGAACCCGAACTTGGTGGCGATCACGACCTCGTCCCGAAACGGAGCGAGAGCCTCGCCCACCAATTCCTCATTTGTGTACGCGCCATAAACTTCAGCCGTATCGAAGAACGTCACACCACGTTCGACGGCTGCCCGGATCAGTGCGATCCCCTGCTGCTTCTCCACCGCAGGCCCGAGCCCGAAGCTCAGCCCCATACAGCCCAAGCCGATCGCTGAAACCTCCAGATTGCTTCTTCCGAGTTTGCGTTTCTCCATCGTAATTCCACCTTTCGCTACTCAAATCCTACAGAAAATTACTCGAATCCGTGTGTCCCGATTTTTCCGATTTCCCGCCTATTACTGTCGCCGCAGCGAATGGCGAACGCCAGCAGAGTTAAATCGCGAATACAATCAGTTTTGGATGAAGGAGCGACAGCAAAGAGCAGGGAGCAGCAGCCTACGATCGAGAGCACTCGACATAAAGCGATCGCGCCTGTAAGCATCTGAATCCCAGTGAGTAGAAAGGACGTGTACGGCGCTATGGAGTTTCGACAGCTTGGAAATTCTGGCTTGAAGGTTCCGGTTCTAAGCTTTGGGACGGGCACGTTTGGTGGACGCGGTGAGTTTTTCAAAGCCTGGGGCAATAGCGACGTGAAAGAAGCCACGCGCCTGGTGGATATCTGTCTCGATGCGGGCGTGAACTTCTTCGACACTGCAGACATCTACTCCCATGGCGCATCAGAAGAGATTCTCGGCAAAGCTGTCGCCGGGCGTCGCAGCTCGGTACTCATCTCCACCAAGGCGAGCTTTCGCATGGGAGATGGCCCAAACGATCTCGGATCGTCGAGGTATCACCTGATTCAAGCCTGCGAGGCGAGCTTGCGCCGACTTGGGACCGATTACATCGATGTCTATCACCTGCACGGTTTCGATCTCACCACCCCGATCGAAGAAACGCTTCAGACGCTTAACACGCTCGTGCAGTCCGGCAAAGTGCGCTACATTGCCTGCTCGAATTTTTCCGGATGGCACCTGATGAAGTCGTTGGCCATTGCCGAGCGCTATGGATGGCCGCGCTATGTCGCTCATCAGGCGTATTACTCCCTGATCGGACGCGAGTACGAATGGGAACTCATGCCTTTAGCCATTGACCAGAAGATAGGAACCATCGTTTGGAGTCCATTGGGATGGGGGCGCCTCACTGGTAAAATCCGCCGCAATCAGCCGCTGCCGAAAGTTAGCCGCCTGCACTCAACCGCCGAGCAGGGCCCGCCGGTCGATGACGAATATCTCTATAAAGTTGTCGATGTACTCGACGAGATTGCCCACGAAACTGGAAAGACCGTGCCACAGATCGCGCTGAACTGGCTGGTCCAGCGCCCCACGGTGGCGAACGTCATTATCGGCGCACGCAACGAAGAGCAACTCCGCCAGAATCTGGCTGCAGTTGGATGGAATCTCAGCGCAGAGCAAGTTGAACGTCTAAACGCAGCTAGCCACAGAGTACCAACCTATCCCTACTGGCATCAGGTGCAATTCGTTGAGAGGAATCCTCTGGCGGCCTTCGCTGCCTGAATGAGGATCGACATTGGTTCTATTGTGTTGCAAAGGCAGCTCGGATGTGGCTGCTGCTCCTCATTTGTAGATTGTTACGACAAAGCAAACAGTCCGGAATATTGCACCATTCACAATTCTAGAACCCGACTCGCTTGCCCATCTTCATGGCGGCGGCGAGCTTCTCGATGCGCGCACGCCGCGTCTCTTGCTTCTTTGCTTCTGTAACAGCTCGAACCCACTCCTTCTTGTGAGTGAACGATAGCGATTCCCATGTGGCTTCGGCTTTCTTGTTCGAGCTGAGCGCATTCTTGATTTCGTCAGGAGTTTCGATCACGCGCTCTTCGCGATCGCGTTCGAGCACGACATCGACGGTGTCGCCGGCCTTGCACTTCGCTGCGGTGCGCAGCTCTTTGTTGACGACCATGAAATATCCCTCGCCCATGTTGCACAACGAGCTGCGAAATGGCGCTCCGTTTATTGTTCCGCGCACCGGCACGCGCGCCTTCGTCCCAAAGACGGTCGGGACGTGGAACGGTGGACGCATCGCTGCGCTCTCCATGTTCTCGACGCCTGCAAGCTTCGTCTTGAAATGGAACGGGCCGTCGCCGGGTTGAAACTTCTGAGCCATTTTAGTGCTCCTCTCACCTGCGGCACATCAGGATAAACAACCGTTCGTGTGTCCGCATGAAAGCGCATTTCATTCGCTCGCACTACAATGATGTTATGAACTCATTTGGAGCGCGCGCCACGCTGCGCGTTGGCAATCGGCAGTATCAGACTTATCGCCTTGACGCTCTCGATAAGCGAGGAATCTCCACCCAACACCTGCCTTACTCACTGCGAATTCTGCTGGAAAACCTGCTGCGCACGGAAAATGGGAAATCCGTCACCCAAGATGACATCACCTTCCTGGCGCAATGGCAGGCAACGGCGGCGCCTTCGCGCGAAATAGCCTTCACTCCTGCGCGTGTGCTGATGCAGGATTTCACCGGCGTTCCTGCCGTCGTCGATCTCGCCGCGATGCGCGATGCTATGAAGCGCCTCGGTGGCGATCCGAATGCCATCAATCCGCTGCAGCCCGCTGAGCTGGTGATCGATCACTCGGTGCAGGTCGATGAGTTCGGCACGCCCAACGCATTCCACGCCAATGCGCTGCTAGAGTTCGAGCGCAATCGCGAACGCTATGCCTTCCTTCGCTGGGGACAGTCGGCATTCAACAATTTCTCGGTTGTGCCTCCCGATATGGGAATCGTGCACCAGATCAATCTCGAGTACCTGGCACGGGTGATCTTTCCGCAGAAGGTTGAGGGCGAGTGGCAGGCCTACCCGGACACACTCGTGGGCACCGACTCGCACACCACGATGGTCAATGGACTCGGCGTGCTTGGCTGGGGCGTCGGTGGCATCGAGGCCGAGGCCGCGATGCTGGGCCAGCCCGTCTCGATGCTGCTGCCGCAGGTCGTCGGATTCAAGCTCACGGGCAAATTGAAAGAAGGCTCGACAGCTACTGATCTGGTACTCACCGTGACCGAGATGCTGCGCAAGACCGGCGTAGTCGGAAAGTTCGTCGAGTTTTTTGGCGAAGGACTGTCCGAGCTGCCACTCGCAGACCGCGCCACGATAGCCAACATGGCTCCGGAATACGGCGCGACTTGCGGTATTTTCCCGGTTGACAGTGAGACCCTGCGCTATCTCCGCATGACGGGACGTAGCGACGAACACATTGCGCTAGTCGATTCTTATTGCAAAGAGCAAGGTCTCTTCCACACTAAGGAATCTCCATCCGCGACGTACTCCGAAGTTGTCGAGTTGGATCTTGCGAGTGTAGAGCCGAGCGTTGCCGGGCCGCGTCGTCCTCAGGACCGCGTTCCGCTTTCGCAGACTGCCGAGAACTTCAAGCATGCGCTGCCTACGCTACTTGGTCCTGCTGCGGCCAAAGCTGCGGCGCGCCAGGTGATGCGTTGGGAGGGCGAAGGCGGTAATCCCACGGCTGCCGGAGCGGAAGGCAATAAACCGGACGTTGCCGAAGCGGTGTCAGCGACACACAAGATCGATGTGAGCAAGTATCTCGATCACGGCTCGGTGGTGATCGCGGCGATCACGAGCTGCACGAATACTTCGAATCCCTCGGTGATGATCGCCGCCGGACTGCTCGCGAAGAAAGCTGTCGAGCGCGGACTCTGTCCGCCACCATGGGTGAAGACCTCCGTCGCTCCCGGATCGCGTGTGGTCACCGAATACTACAAGAAAGCCGGCCTGATGGAATTTCTCGACAAGCTGCGCTTCAGCATCGCCGGCTACGGATGCACGACGTGCATCGGCAACTCCGGCCCGCTGCCTGCGGATGTTTCGAAGGCAATCGACGATCATCAACTTGTCGTCGCGTCGGTTCTTTCTGGGAATCGCAACTTTGAGGGCCGCATCAATTCGGAAGTGCGCGCGAATTATCTGATGTCGCCGCCGCTAGTGGTTGCGTATGCACTTGCAGGACGCATCGATCACGACCTGCTCACCGAACCGCTCGGAAAAGATCGTCAAGGCAAGCCGGTTTATCTGCGCGACATTTGGCCGACGCAGAAGGAAGTCGATGAGGTCGTGAGCAAAGCCATCGACTCTGCCATGTTTCGCGAGAATTACGAGCACATCGCCGACGGCGACGAGCACTGGAAAAAGCTCAAAGTTCCAAAAGGGGACACTTACGCCTGGGACAAGAATTCGACCTATATTAAGCGCGCGCCCTACTTCGACGACATGCCCGTGAATCCTGCTCCGGTGGAGGACATTCGCGGCGCCCGCGTCCTGGCCTGGCTAGGCGACAGCGTCACCACCGATCACATCTCTCCGGCAGGATCAATCAAGCAGAACAGTCCTGCCGGCAAGTACCTGATCGAACGCGGAGTGAAGCCGCACGACTTCAACTCCTACGGCTCGCGTCGCGGCAATCACGAAGTAATGGTTCGCGGCACCTTCGCGAACGTTCGCCTGCGCAATAAGCTGGCCCCCGGCACCGAAGGCGGTGTAACGCGTTATCTGCCGACGAATGAAATCATGTCGATCTACGACGCTTCGATGAAGTATCAGGCCGATCGTGTGCCGCTGATCATCCTCGCCGGCAAGGAGTACGGATCAGGATCGTCGCGTGATTGGGCCGCAAAAGGCCCAAAGCTGCTCGGAGTGCATGCGGTGATCGCGCAGAGCTACGAGCGTATTCATCGTTCCAATCTGGTCGGAATGGGAATTCTTCCTCTGCAGTTCCTGCCGGAAGAGGATCCGGAGACGCTCGGCCTCAATGGCGAAGAGACTTATGAAATCGCCGGCCTGCGCGAGATGCTCGATTCAAGGTTCGCCTCGGGACGTCATGTGAACGTCACGGCAACGCGCGCTGACGGGACGGCGGTGAAGTTCGAAGCCACTGTCCGCATCGATACGCCGCAGGAGATTCTCTACTACCAGCACGGCGGAATTCTGCAATTCGTCTTGCGTCAACTGCTGGCAGGCTGGGACAAGCCCAAAGTTGTAAGCCGCGGTATGAGCACCGTCGCCGATGCAAGCACCGGAAGCAGCATTACATAAGTCGCTAACTTACCTTGGCCGACAGCGCAGCCGGTTTTGGCCGGACGGTGCGGTCGAAGATCATCATCGCGCACATCAGCAATAGCGCGAATGCCGGCACAAAGAGTCCGGAATGCAAGGAGCCGGCACGCGTGGAGACCTCGCCCGTGAGTGCCGGCAGAGCTGCGGCTCCCACTCCGGAGAGCGAAAAGGTCCATTTTGCTCGTGGCGAATCGTGCATGAGCGCGAGAATCCGCGCCATGCAGAGGGGAAAGATCGGACCAAGCATCACGCCGGTACAAGTCGCGCTGAACACGGTCGCCAGCGGAGCTCGCAGCAACAGCAACATCACAATACTGAGGAATGCGCCCATCACCGCGTACGTCAGAAGTTGAAGTTCTTCGATGCGGCGCAGCAGCCAAGGCGAAATTGTGCGTCCGCATAGAAGCGCGAGCCAGAAGCAGGAAGTAGCAAGCGGAGCCAGGAAGCTGTTTGCGACGGCAAGCCGGTGAACGTAGCTCATCAGCCACCCGCCAACCGAGGTCTCGCTCCCCACATACAGGAAGGCGATGAGCGCGAAGATCGCCACTCGCTTCCAGTCGATCTCCTGATTGCTGTTAACATCGCGCGGAAGTCGAACGTCAACTCGATTCCGGCATGCTGATGGAAGGATTGAGGCGGCGACTGCTGTTCCCAGTACGGGATAGAAGTGCTGGGGAGAAAACCGCCTGACCCACATGGAAGCAAGCGGGGCCGAGATCACTGCGCCGAAGCACCACCACGCATTGAGAACAGAAAGAACGGCACCGCGACGGGTCCGGAATATCTTGCCCATCCACATGCTGGTTGAGGTCATGGCCAAACCCAGGCCCAAGCCGAAGGAAAAAAAGAGAAGCAGCATCTGCGCCTCGCCGCGAACGAAGCCGATCGCCAAAGCGCTGATGACCAGGAGCAGATACCCGCGAAGCGCGCTTCTAAAAAAATGCGAGCCGACCAGAAGAGCGCCCAGAGCCGATCCACAAAACTGGGCTGCGAAAAGAAACCCGGCGCGGCGGTCGTCCAGGCGCCAATCGACGCTTAAAGTCGGGAGCAGCGAACCGAGAAGCGTCGTACCAACCCCTGTGAGTGCAAAACCAGCTTGCAACGACAAAATGCCGCGATGTTCGGTTTGTGCCTCATCGCGCATCGCAATGGTTGCCGCCGAGTCACGGATTGGATTTTCCAGGAGCACCGCTGCTGTATTCGATTACTTCTTTGATTGTGGGAAGCTGGCGTTCGTAAGTAATTAACCGCGACTTTAGCACGAGATTGTCCTCTTTTCGCTCAAACGCTACATTTGTGTTGGCCGATGCGGCTCAGTATTTGCTGTTGCTCAGCTTCTCTGTCTCGGGCTCATCCGTTTAACTCACCGTTTCTTAGCTCAAACAGGCTTTTGGCCTTGCTTTATTTTCAATGCAATTGCGATTAGGTGATTTTTTTTAAAAGCTGCAATACGCGACTAATCGTCTGCCAATCAGAGACTTGTGTCCATTCAGGTATCGACAGCGGACTCCGTTGTGAGCGACTCATGCATAACAACAGCGATAGTCGGGCATCCTACACGGAAAGCAAACCTGTACATCGCGTAAGTTGGACGCGCCGCTTCGTGCGCGATGTTACAGGTGTGCCTGTAAGCAAATCACGATAGAGGTGTAGTAAAGGAAATGAAGAAGCGCAATTTAATCGCAGTGCTCACAACCTTGGTGCTGAGCACAGGAATGATGTTCTCGCAAGCGGCAGGCAATGGAAATCCTCACGGGCAAACGTCGCTCGCGGTACCCGTTGCGGGAACGTTCACTGCCCCGACATCCGGACCGCTTAGTTCGCTTAGTTCCCTCGGCAGTGGAACAATGACGGGCACGTTTAACATCAACCACTTCGCCGTGCAGAACAGTGCCTCGGGGCAGCCTCAATTGGTGGCCGTGGGCAATTTGATAGCAACGCTCACCAATAGCTCTGGACAATCGCAAACCACGGTGCTGAACAACGTTGTCGCGGCCGTTGATCCGACCGGCACCTGTCCGATTCTCTCGCTAACGATAGCGCCGCTGCATCTCAATTTGCTCGGCCTCGTCGTGGACATTCCTAATCCCATCAATCTCAACATCGTGGCTCAATCCGGCCCCGGAAATCTGCTGGGCAATCTGCTGTGCGACGTGACCGGTCTGCTTAACGGCGGAGGCGCATTGCAAACCATCGCCAATGATCTGAACCAGATTTTAGCCGGACTGGGACTGTAGAGAACCAGCCCCTTCAACATCAATCGCAAAACGAATAGCAACACGACTGATAGATGGAACGTTCCCTTTTCGGAATCCGTGAAGAACGTTCCATCATTGGTTTCGGCTGCGCGCGGCCGCCTGCATCGCAAGCTGGCAGTCTCCCCGCCCCAGCCGACCTGGGGACGGAGCGCATGCGCCGTTGAAGCTGTGCAGGAAGACGGATTCGTACGACACCGGCATGAGACAATCTTCCTTTGCGGTTAAACGCAGATTCCAGCTATGCCTTTCGAAAACATACGCATCGAAACTCGCGACCGCATTGGTTACGTCACCATTGATCGCCCCAAAGTCCTCAACGCATTGAACATGGCGACGATGAACGAATTGCGCACAGCATTCACGCACTTGAAAGAGAATCGCGAGGTGCGCGTCGTGATTCTTACCGGTGCAGGGGAGAAGTCGTTCGTCGCCGGAGCCGACATTGGCGAGTTGCAGAAGAACAATCCAATTGAAGCGAAGGAATACACGCATCGCGGGCAGGCCGTGCTCGATGCGATCGAGAACCTTGGCAAGCCGGTAATCGCGTGCATCAATGGCTTCGCGCTGGGCGGAGGATGCGAGATTGCCATGGCCTGCACGATGCGGCTTGCCAGTGAGAATGCCAAATTGGGACAGCCCGAAGTAAAGCTGGGCATCATACCCGGATACGGTGGTACGCAACGCCTGCCGCGACTCGTAGGGAAGGGGATAGCCATGCAACTCCTCCTCACCGGAGAGATGATTACGGCGCAAGAAGCCCATCGAATTGGACTGGTGAATGAAGTCGTTCCCGCAGCTCAGCTTATTCCGCGTGCAGAAACGATCGCGCAAGCCATCATTAAAAATGCGCCTCTGGCGATTCAGTATTGCCTCGAAGCGGTGAATCACGGCATGGAGATGACGCAGCAGGAGGGTCTTTATCTGGAAGCCACGCTGTTTGCTGTCTGCTGCGCAACGGAAGATAAGAAAGAAGGCACGACCGCGTTCCTTGAAAAGCGGCCGGCGAATTTCGCGGGGAAATAACCCTATGCCGGGCGCCCTCGCCCGGGTGTTTTGGTTGGGTTCGCCTGAACTTGCCAATCCGGAAACTGCTCCACATTGTTCTATTACGATCAAATACCCGGGCCAGGGCGCACGGCTCCACGTTGTTCGGTGCCGTCCTAAAGCTAGTCTCCACGGTAGTATCCAATGCTTGGCGTTGGCAGCCCCCTCCCTTGCCATGGTAGGATTTCGTCTTCTGCTCTCAGGGCCTGAGCCCGTCTGCTGCTATCCCCGCGCGGCAACCGGTGATGTCCTATGGTTCACCTCGCCAGATCGCGTCTGGTTGTGCTTTCGCGATTGGTGTGTGAACAACCAGATTCTCGCAGTTCCAGGAGAGAGCGCCCGGGCAGAGTAGCGTCGCGTCCGGCACAACGGACGCGATCCTCCGCAGCTAACCTCCTTTCCTCACACTCGCTCTCGGGCTCGCCAAAAGTTTCAAATCAGAACGCAATTCAGTCTTGCATCCAAAGGAGTCCCTCGTGAAGACCTACGAAAGCGCAAACTTGCGCAACGTGGCCGTCGTCGGTCACTCGCATTCCGGAAAGACATCGCTTATTTCGGCCCTGCTCTATACCGCCGGATCCACTCCACGACTCGGGCGCGTTGATGACGGGAGCGCGACTACTTCATGGGACGAGGAAGAGATCGCGCGACAGATGTCGATCAGCGCCACGCCGGCGTACTGCGAGTGGGAGAAATGCAAGATCAACCTGATCGACACGCCAGGCTTCAACATGTTTTTACATGAAGCCAAAGCTGCGCTGGTGCCGGCAGAAGCTGCGCTGGTTGTGGTCGATGGCGTGAGTGGCGTTGAAGCGATGACGGCGCGGGTTTGGGACTACGCCGCCGAGATGGAGATGCCGCGCATTATCGTGGTGAATCGCATGGACCGCGAACGCGCCGACAAGGATCGTGCGCTGGAATCGCTGCGCAATGCCTTCGGACGCCAGGTCGTGCCCGTGTTTTTGCCGATCGGCAGCGAGCGCAATCTGACCGGCGTAGTCGATCTGGTCACGATGAAGTCGTACACCTACTCCCTCGGCGGCAATGGCAAAGGCAAAGAAGGTCCGATTCCTGCGGAACTCGCTGAAGAGGCGAAGTCGGCGCACGAAGCGCTCGTCGAGCTCGTCGCAGAAGGTAAAGACGAGTTGATGGAAGAGTTTTTCGAAAAGGGAACTATTCCGGAAGATCATCTGATTAGCGCGCTGCACGAAGCCATCCGCGAAGACCGTATTTTTCCTGTCCTCTTCGCTTCCGGATTAGGGAATATCGCAACCGACCACATTCTTGATTTCCTCGTCACCTACGCTCCAACTGCAGCAGAGCGTCCGGCGGTCAAGCTTGCTGCCGGCGCGAGCACAGCCGCTGCTTCCGGCAACGGACATGGCGGAAGCAGTAACGGAGCCTCGTCTGGAGAGACGCTCACGGTAAGCGACGCAGGGCCGCTGGCGCTGTACGTATTTAAAACCATCTCTGATCCCTTTGCCGGGCACATCTCATTCTTCAAAGTTTTTTCGGGCGTGGTGAAAAACGACGCCACGGTGCAGAACTTCACCAGGAACATCTCAGAGAAGTTGTCGCATCTGTCAATCATGCAAGGAAAGACGGCAGTAGGAGTCACCGAACTGCACGCGGGCGATATCGGCGCGGTTGCGAAGCTGAAAGGCACCCTCACTGGCGACAGCCTCGGCGACAAAGCGCATCCGGTCCAATTCTCGTCAATTAGTTTTCCTGAACCGGCGATCACCTTTGCCATCGAACCCAAGACGCGCGCCGACGAAGATAAACTCGCCAATGGTTTGCACAAGTTGATGGAAGAGGACCAGATGGTGCGTTTCTTCCGCGATGAGCAGACGAAAGAGTTTCTAATTGCCGGGACCGGACAGCAGCACATCGAGGTTATCGTCTCGAAGCTCAAGAAGCGCTATCACACGGAAGTCGTGTTAAAGGCGCCGAAGGTTCCATATCGGGAGACTATTCGTGGCCGCGCCGATGCCCACGGGCGCCACAAGAAGCAAAGCGGAGGCCACGGCCAATTCGGCGACTGCAAGATCAAAATGGAACCGCTCCCGCGCGGCGCTGGGTTCGAGTTCGTGAACGACATTTTCGGCGGAGCAATTCCTAAGAACTTTATTCCTGCAGTGGAGAAAGGGATTGTCGAGGCGGCAGCACGAGGATTTCTTGCAGGTTATCCCGTAGTAGATTTCAAGGTTATCCTCTACGACGGTTCGTATCATGATGTCGATTCCAACGAACTCTCGTTCAAGATGGCGGGACGACTGGCATTCCGCCAGGCCATGGAGCAGGCGAAGCCGACGCTGCTCGAGCCCATCATGCACGTCGAAATTTCAATTCCCGACGAGTTTGCCGGAAGCATCATGGGCGACCTCAACTCGCGCCGTGGGCGCATTCAAGGAATGGATAACAAAGGCGGCACAACGGTCGTAAAAGCCGAAGTGCCCATGGCCGAGATGCTCACCTATGGCGTCGATCTGACTTCAATGACACAGGGCCGTGGGAGTTTCTCGATGGAGATGGCGCACTACGACATCGTGCCGGCAGCGCTGCAAGAGAAAATCATCGCCGCTGCGAAAGCGGAGCGTGGCGAACTCGTAGAAGTTGAAGAATAGATCTCACCACGGAGCCTCGGAGGTTCCTGATTTTGATCTCACTACCTCCGTGTTCTCCGTGGCTCCGTGGTGAATTTTCCCTTCGGTGCTCTTGGCATCGACGATTTTGGTCGTGCTACTCGCGCTAAATTTCGCTCTACATTCTTTGGAACCGCGGATTTGGGTGGCCTTGGATGGGCTGCTTTTGGAGCGAGCCGCTTAGCCGGCTTCGGAGTTTGTGCGCGCTTTGGCGGTTTGGGGAGCTGCAGGGTCGGCAAAATGAGCGGCGGCGCAAGCGGCGGCATTGGAGCGGGGATTTCGTCCACTAAAGAGTTCGACGGACCTGCTGGCCGAACAGGAATTACCGGGGCTGGTGGGCTTGCAATTGTCTGAAGAGGAGGAGGGTTCACAAATGCGGGCGGAACTTCCGGCTTTGGTTCTTTGCTGACGAGGGGTTCGCTCGTAGCAGAGTTCGATCCAGGGGGTTTGAGCACCAGGTCAGCGAGATGCAAATAGTAACTGTAGGGAGGATCCGTAAGCCCGCGGCGGCCGCCTTCACCCTTGATCTTACGTTCCAAATCGGGAGCTATCCAGAGTCCACGTGAGCGAACTTTATGTGCTCGGGCCGGAGCTTTCTTCTTGGCGCTCATAATGCCGGGAGAGAGATACCCCAGCCACAATACTAGATTTCAGTGTTACAGCACGAAATTCGAGAATTGCTCAACAAACGGCCACAACGCATAAACAGCCGGAGCGTCGTCTCCGGCTGTTTTCGATTCAGGATCTATCGGCTCTTACATCTTCTGCTGAACGGTCGGTGTACCGCGTCCGCGGCCACTTGAGAGTTGCGCGATCAGACAGATGATCCAGATTGCGAAGAACAGCCAAATCCAAGCGCCGATGGCATACACACCTACAAGCCCCAGAATCCACAATACAAAGAAAATGACCGCCAATGTCCATAACATATTGTTATTACCTCCTTACTTCCCCTACTAAGTAAGAACCGCTGCAGGAATGCGTCGTTGTCCCACCAATGAGTCAACCATTTGCAGGTGCAACGACGGGGCGCGTGGATTTATGCATCCATACTTGGCGGAACATTTTTTACTCTGGCTGTAAGCGACTTCTCTGCCGCAATCGCAAGCCGATCCAGACAGAGCTGCGCCTGCTTCCACCCATCCTCCCCAAGTTGTTCGCGGAGCCGCTCCTGAGCACGATGCCAATATGGGAGCGCGGTCTCGAGCTGCTGCCGGCCTAACGGAGTCGCAGAGTACAGGTGTTCCCGGCGGTCACTTCCGGAATGGAGCTCGACCCACCCGGCCCTCCGCATTGTTGCCAATCGACGAGTGAGTGTCTCGACTGCGATAGAGAGATCTTTCGAGAGTTGCCACTGCGCAATTTCTCCTGCTTCGGAGATCGCACGCAGCAGTATGAACTGTGTCGCTTTGATCCCTATAGGCGCGAGGACTACATCGTAGAGTTGGGTCACGCTCCGTGCTGCGCGCCTGGTAAGCGAACATACACACTCGGTGTCGAGCGCGCCGGACCGAATCGGTGCAGCACCAGCTTGCACACACTTTGCCCCGCCGTTGCTTGAACGAGGCTCTACATTGTTGGGTTCTGTTAGATAAGGGCCTGACATAAGCGAAAATCCCCCGGTATTTCTATCTTACTGCGAATGCGTAACACCAGAGCAGGACCGCAGCGCGCTAATACGCGTCAATAAAAAGTTCGGCGTGAATCCGGGAGGAGGACTCACGCCGAACCGGAGGCCAACTGCCCCGGAGAAGTTGAGGAACAGCCTTTAATCTTTGTGATGCACGAGCAAAGAGAGTCGAAACGCTCGGCATCGTTGCAATACCAAGATGCTTCCCGTTTCCGGATCAATTCAACCGCAGGCGGTCGCGCCTACGACGATCATGACGCGCGCAGTAAATGATTTCTTCCACCATCTCCACGTATGACCTGCCGGATTTCTTCGCGGCCATAAAAAATTCAGAGTTGCTGGAGAGCCATGGATTCGGATTCGCTTCGATCACGAAGATCTCGCCATTCTCGGTAAGACGCATGTCGATGCGACCATAATCGCGAAGCTGAAGCGTGTGATATGCATCGAGCGCGATCTTCTGCAGACGCTCGGTTATTTCCTCATCGAGATCTTCAGCGGGCGCGGATTTGGTGACCTTGTAAGCTTCTGTCTCCTTCTCCCACTTCACTTCGGTTCCCGCGACTTTGGCCATGCCTTCTGGAAGCTTCGATAAGTCCAACTCAATCAAAGGCAGAGCTTCGGGCCGTTCATTTCCCAAAACGGCAGCGTAGATTTCGCGGCCGTCGATGTATTCCTCGATCAATGCGGGCGAGTCGAACTCGTCCTGAATGTAATGAATGCGCTCCATCAGTTGCTTCACCGAAGACACGACTGAATACTGATCAATGCCGATCGAACCGTCTTCGGAAGTGGGCTTCACGATCAGGGGAAAGTTGATGTCTTCGGCGTGATCGAGGCGTCCGCGATAACACGTGGCGAAATAGGGCGACTTAACGGAGTGGAATTTGAAGAGCTTCTTGGCCAGCGATTTGTCTTGCGCGAGATAGAGACCCTGCGGGCCGGCTCCTGTGTAAACGCGTCCGAGCAGATCAAGATAAGCGGCAACGTGCATTTCCTTCGTATCATCGCCGGCGTAGGACTCAGTCAGGTTAAAGAAGAGATCAGCGTCGCTCTTTGACAAAACAGAAAGCGTCTTGTCGGTCCCATCGAGAGGCTGATAGCTCGGCTCGTGCCCGAGCTTTTCCAGAGCCTCGAATATCTCTTCGCGATCATGCTTCTCGCGACGGCGCTTGCGCTTTTTCGACTTGCGCTTAGGTTCAGGAGGCGCTTCAGTTTCTTCGTCTCCCCAGGAGTCGTACAGAATCGTGATTTTAAGTTTCTCTGCCATTTTTGTACGAGGTCACAGGCGACTTGGGCCTGCTTAGCTATTTGCCTGTTCCTTGCTGACTGCTTCCTTATTTTCGTTTCTCCTACTTCCCGCTTCGTCTTCCGTGTTTCGTACCTTTGTCTTCCCAGTAACTTTTTTGCTGGCCTCAGGAACGAATTTTCCCCGGGTTACATAATTCATCGCGAGGGCGGTCGCGTAAACCGTGATCTCGGTCAAATATTCCTTGTCACGAGAGGCTTCAGCCTTGAGTTGCAACTCTGTGACGCGATTCTCGATCGACTCAACCAGCTTTCGGACAAGAGGCCGCTGCATCCCTGTCCAGTACGTCAGTTTCTCAACCAAAGACTGACGATTCTCTTTCAAGAAATCCGCAGCTGGACGAACCCCCTTTCGCTTACGTGGAGAAACATTAAATATGTCTTCCAAGTCGGTATCCAGCGCGAGATCGCCAGGCGATGGCTGCTCACTCAATGCTCGCTCGTAGAATTCAGCAACCGTTGCATCCATTTCTTCCACCGTAATGTCGGTGGCTCCCGTCGCGCGCACCGGATCAACTTCGCCCAACTGCCGCGCCATTCGATCGACGTAGCGCAGCTTCTGCATCGCCGGCCAGTTCTTGTAGCGCTCACGCCAGCGCGAGCGAGGCGTGAGCCATACAGCGAAGGTCTCCGCGAAGTCTTCGTCGGGATGCTTTTGCGCGTACCAACCTTCCATGTGCCGAACAAAGTCTCGCGAAAACGGTACGGGACGATAAAGGTCTCGGTATGGGCGCCGAAATGGGCCGAACAATTCCTTCCATTCCGGCGTCTTATATAGCGCGTACGCATAGTTGATAGCGTGCCCGGCCTCGTGGCGCAGATACATCATGATCTGGCGAGAGTCTTCCAAATCGTTCATTTCTTTTTCTAACCGTGCCAATTTGGGATCAGCCAGATAAAAAGGAATTCCGATCACAGGCTCTCCCGAAGGACATCCCCATTCGTCGGTGAGATAACACAGAGGACGAAACTTCTTCAGGCCTTTGGCCTCGAGTTCCCGATAAAGCTGCTGCACGAAGCGCTCCAGCGGAGAACCCTCAAGCTTGAGCCCGAGCTCCCGGATGGGCTTGCCCAGGATTTCCTGAATTTCCGGCGGCGCTTTTTCGAAGGCAGGCACAGTGGTCTGGTGTGGAGGTTAGCACGCCGCCAGGGAGCTGCGTTGTATTGCAAAATGCAGGGATATAAACATTTTGGTTCCCGGACTCCCCGCATCAAATTCCCTAATCGGCATCGTATCGCTGGTTTTTCGCTCCGCCGCACAGGTAGAGCGCATGTCCATCGCTAAAGACTCGAAATCTGCTGTAGAGTTCGGTATAAGTCAATGAGAAGGAAGTGATGATGAAGAAGCCTGCTGTGATCGGAGTTTCAGTCTTAACTTCTTGCTTCATGCTGCTCGGGTGCGGCGGATCCAACAGCGGTAATACGACGGGCGGAGGTGGCGGCGGTTCGACTGGAACACCGGTGTACGTGAGCAACAGCAGCAATTCCTCAGTTTCCTTCTACCTGCTCGACCAAACCTCAGGGTCTCTGCAGCGACAAACCGGATCGCCTGTCTCAACCGGCGGTTCTGCTCCAGATTCCTTGGCTCTCGATCCCGCAAAGAAGTTTCTTTTTGTTTCGAATGTTTCGTCGTCGAACATTTCCGTTTTCAGCGTGAACAGCACGACGGCAGCTTTAACGGCACTCACCGGTTCTCCGTTCGCAGCAGGGGCGAGTGCAACGCGGATGATCGTGCATCCGAAAGCGAACTTTGTGTACGCGCTCAGTTCGACGCCAGCAGAGATCCTCGCCTACTCATTCGATTCGACCACGGGCGCTCTTGCTGCACTAAAGGGATTTCCGGTTTCTTTGAGCACTTCGGGGCAGAGCGGACTTGCCATCTCTCCCAACGGGCAGTTCTTGTACACCTCGAATCCGAACACGAACATCATCACTGGTTTCTCGATCGGCACAGATGGCTCCCTCACACAGCTCGCGCCAACAACATCGCCGAGTAAAGGATCTCCTATGTTCCTGACGTTCGATAGCAGCAGCTCATTTCTCTTTGCCGTGAACGCCGGCGGAACCCTTGGTGGTCCAAGCGTCTCGACATTGAGCGTTTCTGCGACAGGGGCACTAACTGAGGTCGCGGGATCCCCCACGCCGGTGGGAACTTCGCCGGTGAGCGCGGTCTTCTCGCAAGGATTTCTGTACGTGTTGAATCAAACCTCAGGCACGATTTCTGCGTTTGCATTTACCAGCTCAACTGGTCAGCTCACTGAGCTGAAAGGCTCACCTTTCACGGTGGGCTCGCGTCCAGTCTCGCTGACCACCGCTGCGTCGGGAAAATTCCTGATCGCAACTACAACCGGCAGCAGCGCAAGCGGCACGATTGCGGTGTTCTCAATTGCGACAGACGGAACCCTCACCCCCGTGGCAGGGTCGCCTTTCACGCCAGACACAGCGACTCCGGACCAGGTGCTGGCATTCTGAGGCGACGAGTTCTCCAAAATGTATACCCCACTGCGATGACATCGATCCCGAATCCCGACGTGGCTCTCGAGCGGGTGAGACGTGTGCTGAAAGCCTCCGGCAGATGATCTTTATTGAGCATGGACGCTCGCCTGATGCCAGGCTCGTGGCGTGGCAGGATCGCATCACGCCTGTGTGGAAGCGATTCACGCGGGTGCCATCTCAACCGCAAAATCGATGACCTAATGCGAGCGGCGGGCTTTCGCATCAGCGAGCAAACAACTTCTATCTTTCAGGCCCGCGACCAATGACTTACATCTATCAGGGTATTGCCTGCAGGAATCCTGATTAGGCGCTTTGCGGGCGAGATGCGGATTGGCTCCAATGCGCCGATGGCACAATGCGAATACTTCGCAGTGCCACATTGGGAGCAGCTCTCGCCGCGACGAGGTGCAACCCCGATTCCTCGCCCTCCATCCGACTGCGTAAGGCCATACAAATCCTTGTTGGTGAATCCTTATGCGCGGTTTCTCCGTTCTACTTACCTCACTCTGCCTCGTTATTTACGTCGCCCTTCTTGCCTCATGTGGAAGTACGAGCAGCAACAACGCGAACAACACGAATAACCCCTCTGCGGGTGCTCCGGCCACCGGCAGTGGTTCTGGGTCGGGATCATCGGGGTCCGGTTCAGGCGGATCTGGCTCGACCGGATCCGGTTCCACAGGTTCCGGATCGGGAAGCGGAGGCTCGGGCAGCTCCAGCGGTGGAAGCGGCGCAAGCAGCGGCTTTGTGTCGTATGCATTCTCGGCCACGACCACCGCGATTTCCGGTTATGGAGTGAACGGTGATGGGTCAGTGACTCCGCTGCCCGGCTCTCCTTATGCAGCCAGCCTGGTTCAAAATGGGCACATTGTCACGAATGGCGCCAATCTGTACGCCATCGCCGAAGGCGCGACGAGCCTCGACGTTTTCTCCATCGATAAGTCGAGCGGAGCGCTCACACTTGCGAACACAACCAATGCCATGGCGGGCGACCCGAACCAGGGCGACATCGCGTTTCATCTGGCCCTCGATCACACTGGAGCTTCTCTGTATGAAGCTGTAGGCACTAACATCAATGGCGGCGTTAACGTGCTGGGAGTCAACAGCAGCCCCAATGCGCAGCCAGTTCAATTTCTCCCCGGACCTTCAGCTCCTTTAGCCCCGGAAGTGTTTTCGCCCAACAACCAATACGGCTACACTTCAGACTGCGGCGCGAGAGTTAACGGAATCTTTGCCTGGCAGCGCATGTCCGACGGTTCTCTTAAAGAGGTCGCGATCAACCCTGGCTCAATTCAGGGTCCAACAGGAAGTCCGGGAGAGGGTTTTTGTCCCATCGGTCTTGCTGCGTCGGCGAAAGATTATCTGGCCATTGTGTGGATGCCGTTTGCGTATGCAAGCTCGGGACCGGTTGGAAACGAGACGTATGTCATGACCTACACCATCAATGCTGATGGGAGCCTGACGACGGTTGCAAACTCGCAGGTGAAGACGGCCTCAAGTTCCGCGAACACCGTCGCCATAGGTTTCGATCCAAGCGGAAGCTTTCTCGCAGTTGCAGGCGATGGCGGTATCCAGACCTATGCCCTGAATGGGAATGGAACGCTGGCGCCAGTTGCGCCACCACAAAATTCCGGGGCGAACTTCCAGGAGCTGGAGTGGGACAACTCGAATCATGTGCTCGCGACGAACAGCAACCAGCTCTACGTGTTCAACGTGAGCACGGGACTCCTGACCCCGGCTTCGGGTTCGCCGCACGCCGGCGGTCCAGAGCTTGCGGTGTTACCTCGATGAGCATGACGAGCAGCGTGGCAAAGACTGCTGTCGAACGCGGTGAGCGGAATCATCGCTAACTTTGGACCCTTACGCAATTAACCGATCCTGTTCCGGCCTGGTTGCTCTAATTGGAGGAATTCACTGGCGCCCTTCGCATTCGATACGATAGATGTGAACGTCGGAAATGCGACCTATTCTCCTAATAGTATTAGCGGTGTTTGTCGCGGCTCCTGGGCTTGCACACGCAGAAAAAACGCCGGACTTTTCTTCCGATGCGGTATGGCTCGACAGCGGAGCCAAAGTGCTGCACTCGATCAAGGCATATCGCGGACGTGTCGTTCTTATCGACTTCTGGGAGTACACCTGCATCAATTGCATCCGCGATTTCGCTGTACTCAAGCGCTGGTACGCGAAGTACCATCCGTACGGATTCGAGATCATTGGAGTGCATTTCGGCGAGTTCCCGATGGGATACAAGCCGGAAAATGTTCGCCGGGCGGCCCAGCGATTTCAACTTCCCTGGCCGATTGTGGCAGACGTGAATGGGTCGATTTGGAAGGCTTACAAATCCGAATCATGGCCGAACCGCTATCTCATCGATCCGAACGGCGAGATCGCAATGCATATCGAAGGCGAAGGAAACAACGCGCGCGGATGGAAGCTAAGATTCGCGAGCTGCTGCTGGCCGAACATCCGCAGGTTGCGAACCTTCCACTCGACCCAGATGAGAACACATTTGCCCCGCAATGTGGACGCGTAACGGAGGAAACCTACGTGGGAGACTGGTTCGGCCGTGGCGCCCTGGAAAATCACGAGAAGTACGAAGATGGATACGTAGTCCATTTCAAAGCCGACCGCGAGCCCGACGATGGCCGCGTGATTCTCGCTGGCAGTTGGCGCACCGACCACGACGGGGTTACCTCGGCCGATAAGCAGAACGATAAAGCTATGTTTCGATATCATGCGCGCTCGGTGTATGCGGTAATGAGCGTGGAGAATCCCACGCATCCGATTCGTGTCGATCTTTTCCAGGATGGTGCGCTGCCAGGCGTGGCTGCCGGAGCCGATGTGAAGAGCGATTCCCGAGGCTCCTACATTGAAGTAAGCGAGCAGCGAATGTATTACCTGATCAAGAATGCCGCTCTCACATCGCATCTGCTGACACTCGCCCCGGAAGCCCGGGGATTTACGCTGCACTCATTCACTTACGGCAACAATTGCCAGCAGAATTTCGACGAGAAGTAACTTATCGGCAACTCCCAGCCGTTCAGAACCGACGTGCTAACCGCTTGGTTAACAGAGTCCTTTGCGCGGAACCTTCCTGTTCAACGCTGCTCTTTTGCCAACCTCGATCTCCGACAAAATGCCCGATTTCTTGAAGCCGATTGCTTTGGCACCAAAGGTGCGAGAGTAAAGGCGAGGCAGAGGTTCCCCCGTGAATCGGTTCAGAATGGAACTGAACCGATCACAACCGATGGCCAACGATGAGGAGTTCTGACCATGGCCAAGATCATTGAGTTCTACGTTCCACCAAATCACAAGAGCAGAGAATGCTGGGTGCCGCCGCGCTTGCGGGGCAGGGTCATCGATTTCCAAATGCGCTCTGACTTTCTCCATCGCATGTTTGAGCAGAGTTTGCGCGTCGTCGCTACACTCTCACGCACAGCGGGATGAGCAGTCGGCTATTCACTTACCCCAATCTGGTTCAGGACGAAAGCATAGTCGAACGCTGTCTCATGGAGGCGGTCGTAGCGTCCGGACGCGCCTCCATGACCGGCTCCCATGTTGGTCTTGAGCAGCAGCATTCTGTGATCGTTGCGTATCGCGCGCATTTTGGCGACGTATTTCGCTGGTTCCCAGTACATCACTTGGCTGTCATTGAATGAAGTTTTGACCAGAATGTTGGGATAAGCCTTGTTCTCGATGTTGTCGTAGGGCGAGTAGGAAATCATGTAATCGAACGCGGGCTTCTCCTTTGGATTGCCCCATTCTTCGAACTCGGTGACCGTGAGCGGAAGCGACTCGTCGAGCATGGTGTTGATCACGTCCACAAATGGGACTTTGGCGATCACAGCCTTGAATAGGTCCGGACGCATGTTCGTGACTGCGCCCATCAGCAGACCGCCGGCACTCGCGCCTTCGATCACCAGCTTGTCTTTCGAGCCATAACCCTTGTCCACGAGGTACTCGGCGCAATTAATGAAGTCAGTGAAGGTGTTCTTCTTGCGCATCATGCGGCCGGCATCGTGCCACGTCTTGCCCATCTCTCCGCCACCGCGAGGGTGCGCGATCGCATAGACCACTCCACGATCTACGAGGCTGAAAATGTTCGAGTTGAAAGTGACATCGACGGAGATTCCGTAGGAGCCGTAGGCGTAAAGATAAAGAGGGCCGCTGCCGTCGAGCTTCTTGCCCTTCAAGTACACCGTCGAGACTGGAATTTTTGTGCCGTCGGAGGCCGGAGCAAAAATCTGCTCGACCTGATAGCGGCTTGGATCGAAACCACCGGGAACTTCTTTCTGCTTGAGCAACGTCGAGCCGCCGTTCGCCATGTCGTACTCGAAGACAGATTGCGGCGTTACGAACGATTGATAGCTATAGCGAAACTTCGTGGTGTCGTATTCGCGATTAATGTACGCAGAGGCCAGATACGCCTGTTCCGGAAAGGGAATGCGGTGCGAGTTGGCTGTCGCAAGACTCGCCACCGAGATCTGCGGCAGCCCGTTTTCCCGTTCGTAAGTTACGTAATAGTTTCGAAAGAAATCGGTGTCATCGAGCATGACATTCGCGCGATGCGGAATTACCTCCCGCCAATTTGCCCGGTTCGGAGCACTCGCCGGCGCTTTTACCAGCCGGAAATTTCGTCCTGTGTCATTCACTCGAATGTAGAAGGAATCCCCGTTGTGGTCAGGGTAGTACTCGATGTCCTGCCGGCGCGGCTCGATCAGCCTCCAGTCCGCACGCGGCTGATGGGCGGCGATGTAGCGCGCCTCACTCGTGGTATGGCTTCCCGAAATGAGAAACAGATATGCCTTGCTCCGAGTTCTGAAAACCTCGATGCTGAAACGAGCGTCTTTTTCCTCGTAGATGAGATCGTCAGGACCAGTGGTGCCGACCCTGTGGCGATACAAGCGGTATTGTCGCTTCGCCGCATCCTCAACCGTGTAGAAGATAAATTTGTTGTCGCTTGCCCATGCCACTGAGCCTGTTTTTTCGATGTGGTCGGAGAGCAGCTTGCCTGTGCGCAGGTCCTTTACCGCAAGTTTGTATTGGCGGAAGCCAGTGTCGTCGGTCGAATAGGCGAGCAGGTTCCCATCGTCGCTCACCTGATATGCAGCTATAGCCATGAAGCTCTTGCCCTGCGCCAATTCGTTCAAGTCGAGGACGACCTCCTCCGGCGCTTCCATGCTGCCCTTCCGGCGGCAACGGATTGGATACTGCTTTCCCGCTTCAGTACGCGAGTAGTAAAAGTATTCGCCGTACTTATATGGGACCTCGATGTCGGTCTCCTTAATGCGCGCGAGCATCTCGTTGTACAGCTTCTTCTGCAATGACTCAGTCGGCTTCATCACCGCATCGGTGTATGCGTTCTCCGCTTCCAGGTAGGCCTTTACTTCGGGATTGGCCTTGTCACGCATCCAGAAGTAGTTATCGATAAGCGTTTGCCCGTGAATCCCGGTGATCTTAGGGATCTTCTTTGCGGTTGGAGGAGCGGGAATGGCCGACTGCGAGTCGGCGGCTTCGAGCGAAAGAGTTGAATAGGCCACAGCTAAGATTACAAGAAGGCGGGCGAACGCGAGGAACTGCTTCATAGGTTCCGGCACCGGACGTAAGTTGTTGTGCCTGGGAAGTATAGGAGCAAACCAACGTCCACGGGAATTAATCTCCGTATAGTGGTTAGTCAGAAGAGCAGGAAGCCTAGTGAAACAGCAAAGTAGCTGGAAAAATATGCTTGAACCTTCAGCCGTTCTCCTGAAACGGGGCTATAATTCCCGCAAATAGGGCGATTACTTCCTCCAATGAAGCCCTTGCGGTCCGACCCGGCCAGAACGCTCCGGGCAACGAATTCGCGAACCAGATCGAACCCGGTTGAGGTGAATATGTCTGGACTATCGCCGATGATCATGTTGCTCATCCTGTGGGGCGGAATCACCCTGGTTTTGGTGGTTCTTCTCATTTACCGCAGCACGCTGACAATGCACGAAGACGATCAGCTCTTCTTGAGCGAAGGCGAGACACAACTCGCTCAGGAGCAGCTCGAGTTACAGAGGAGAATGCACAAGCTACAGCCGATTGTGCGCGCTTGCGGCGCGCTGTCAGTTGCGCTGCTTGTGGTATTGGCGGGCTTAGGTCTGTACGACATGTACAGAAATTTCTGAGCTACGCAGGTTTTTGAGCCACTCACCAATCCGGTCTCTCACAGAACCATGCAGGACGAGTATGTCTGTGCTCTTGGGTCGCAGTGTGGCTGCGCGTCTCCAAGCCCGCTGTGTCGCGCCATATTCCGCACGCTCTTTTTTCAATCTGGAACTCCCGCCTTGGGTTTGACGGCGATGCAATGCACAGCTCTCCTCAATCCTTTGCTGCTCAATGCCTGTGGCAACGAACGATGCGCCGAACCTTTCTTACTTAGGGAGTATCCGCATCCTGAATACCCGGAGGACAGGTTTATGCAACGATTTCTTACGCTACTCGCGGCTTGTCTTGTGAGCGCCGCGATGGCCTTTGGACAGGCGACGGCAACCGATCAGGCGCCTGCGAGCGGCACGCAGTCGAGTGGAAGAACGGTAAACGCGACACCAAACAGCAACGGCACATCGCCGGCCGCACAACGAGGAGCTGCCGGCCGCACGCCTTCAACTCCAAACCAGGCGCTGCCCGGACGTTCCAATCCGGCGAATGCCGCGGCAGGCGAAGGTTCTGCCAATGGACAGGCCGTCAACCCGAATCAGAGCGCCAGTCCGAACGCCGGAAATGCTGGGGACAACAGCGATAACAATGGAATGCAGAAGGACGACACCGGCAATAATCCGGCAAAGGGCAACTCGAACACGATTACCAATCCGGGAACTGCGGGAACAACGCAGTGGTTCTGGATTGCGCTGGCAATCGTGATTGGATTGTTCCTGATCGGAATCCTGGTGAGCCGCAACCGAGCGCGCGGCAATATCGATCGTACCGATCCCGCGCTCCGCGCGACCGACACTCGGACTCGAGACGATCAGAAACGAGACGAACGTATTCGCAGAGTGGGATAGGCGACTGGGCTTAGACGGTCACGACTGCGAGCGGGAGCGAAATCTCGATTTGGAATCCGCCTTCCTTCAAATTCCCGGCGCGGATCTTGCCATTGTGGAGCTTAATGGACCTCTCTGCAATGGCAAGCCCGAGGCCCACCCCTCCAGTGCGCCGTTCACGAGAGGTATCGACGCGGTAAAAGGGCTTGAACAGGTTGTCGAGTTCTGATTCGGGAACGCCCGGGCCGCGGTCCTGAACGACAATCTTTACCTCGTTTCCCTCGCATTTTGTGCTGATCCGTACCGCGGTTCCCGGTTCGGTATAGCGGATCGCATTCCGTACAACGTTCTCGAAGGCACTGCGCAGCAGCTCCTGATTACCCTCGATGGCGCACTCCTGCATACGTTCGAGAGCGATGGAGCAGCCGCGCGATTGCGCCTCTATCTCGACGTCAGCCGCAATCTCAGCAAGCAGATCAGGAAGCTGAACCATGCTGGTTTGCGGCATCGATTCCCCAGCCTCGAGGCGTGACAATGTGAGCAGCATTCCGACCAGTCCACTTAGCCTCTCGGCCTCCCGCTCAATACGGTCCAAAGTGGGAGAGAGGTCGTTGTGGGTCTCGCCGCGCGCGAGATCCAAGGCCAGCTTGAGTCGGGTGAGCGGCGAGCGCAGCTCATGCGAGACGTCGCTGATGAGCCGCTGCTGTGCTCCGATGAGCAGCTCAAGGCGCTCGGCCATGTAGTCGAAGTCTTTTACCAGCTGCCCAACTTCGTCGAGTTGCGGTGAGCCCTTGCCGGCTCGCGCCTTCAGGTCGCCGGCTGCGATCCGTTGCGCGGCCGCGCGCAACCGTGTAATCGGACGAGTGAGGTAACGCGCGAGCAGAGCGCAAATCAACCCTGAGATAATGATCGCTAGCGTGAGCCGTTTCAAAATGGGACCACGTCCGAGTGGCGGCTCGATTCGGCGCAACTCGAACACGGCAAAATAGCTCGCGGATTTTCCATCAAGTAAACCGGTGATGCCAAATCGCTGCTTGTCGATGGTGCGGAAATCTACGGTGCCTGGCTGCGGCAATGGCGCAAGATTCATCTTGCGATGGCGTGAATCGCAAAGTACATCTCCATTGCGATCGATCAGGTCGAGAGGCATACGGCCGGGCTCGACGGAGCGCTGACCGGCCAACAGCGCCGGACATCCACCGCTCTCGTAGGCATGAATTAAAAGCTCAGCGTTGGAAAGAATCGCAGGGCTGAGACCGCGATGGATAGCAGCCCGAAGCTGGTCCTCAGTCGGACGCTGCGTCGTAGCAATGAAGACTCCGAAGATGAGCACCGTACACAGCCAGAACGAAGCAAAGATCTTGAAGAAGAGGCTACGCATAATTATCGAAGCTGCTTCTCCTTTGCCGGAACTCTGGCCATGGAAACGTACATATAGCCAGTATTGCGAATGGTTTTAATGCGCTCGCGTCCGTTGGGCAGATTGCCCAGTTTCTTGCGCAGCTTGCTGATATGCACGTCGATGCTGCGATCGAACGGACTCAGTTCGCGTCCCAAAACGGTCGAGGCTATGTCGTCGCGGCTGACTACATTCCCTGCGGCTCTCAGCAACATCTCGAGAAGATTAAATTCGACGGTCGTGACATCGAGAACTTTTCCGTTGAGCGTGATGGCCCGGGTTCCAGGATCGAGTTCCACATCGCCGACGTTTACGGGATGCTTCGGCGAATTTGCGGTACGCGCGTTGCGGCGTCCGATCGCGCGGATGCGAGCCAGTAATTCGCGCGCATTGAAGGGCTTCGGCAGATAATCGTCAGCGCCGATCTCGAGGCCAACTATGCGGTCCAATTCGTCGCCGCGAGCGGTTAGAAGCAGTACCGGTATTTCCGAAGTCGTACGCAACTCACGCAGCAGATCAAAGCCATTCATTCCCGGGAGCATGACATCGAGCACGAGGAGATCGTAGTTTCCAGTTCGCGCTCGTTCCAACCCACGTGTGCCGTGCTGCACGCTCTCCACTTCGAAACCCTCTTTGCGAAGGTATTCAGAGAGCATTTCGCAGAGCTCGGCATCGTCGTCAATAATCAGGATCTTTTCCAGCATGTCCGTCTGGAAGAATTGTGTCATGTTTCGTTCGGCAGCCGGAAGAGTTTACCTTTCTTTACATCGAAGTGGCACGTTTTAAGCTTCATTTCTCGCGAAAAGGCGTCTTATAGACAGCACGGAAGCGGCATCCAAATGCCGTCTCCGGCTGGGCAATGCCGAGGATGAGTTCCACAGCTTCATGGTGTCTCTCCTGGTCGTCCTCGGCGACGTGAGCGGAGGTGAATGCCTGATCACCTCCGCTCGTTTTACTTCAATCCCGTGCGGAGGTGCAGTTTGCATTCTGGCATGTGGGAACATCTTGCCGACGCGTTGTTCTGGCTGCAACTCTGTTGGGTGGTCGCCGGTTTCCTGCTGATGATTTATCTCGCCATAAAGGTTCTTCCGCGTTCGGAAGAATCGAAACGTTCCCGAACTGGCACAAGCGACGGCTGGTCCGGCAAGCGGGAAATGGTTGTCCTGGGCGGATACCGCTTCGAGATTACACAAGACCAGTCGGGCGGGCGTCCCAACGTCATTCAACTTCATCCCGATCGCCTCGATCGCCGGCGCAGCGTGAGGTAATCTCGCGCCAGCGCGCAACATTTCCCATCAAAGATGTGTCTGAGTGGTAAATGGCCGTGTGCGCCGTAACGGCGCTCAACCGCGCTATGCTTGATTGAGTTCGGAGGTTATGTGAGAAAACTTGCATTGCTGTTCCTGTGCTCATGCTTTGCACTCGCCGTTTCTGCCCATGCACAACAATTCGATGCCCAGTTCGGAATTAGCGGAATACATTCACAATCTGCAACTAATTTCGATATCACGAACGTAGATCATCAGCCGCAATCACTCAGCGGTGGCGTGTATCCGAGCTTTGGAGCAGACTTCACACTCTTCCATAATCTTGGTGTCGGCGGAGAGGTTTCGTGGAAAGCGTCAAAGAGTCTTTATCAGGGAATTCTCGATTATCGTCCGATTTTCTGGGACATAAACGCGGTATACGCGAAAAGAGTGACTCGCGTAGGGTTCGCTGCGATGGCCGGTATTGGCGGACTGAGCACTCGGTTTTATACAGGTACTTGCACCAGCATCAACGCAAATGGGACATGCAACAACTTCGTCAGCAGCAACCACTTTCTGACTCATTTAGGCGGCGCGCTCAGGTTGTACGCTACTCACTCCGTGTACATCGCTCCTGAGATTCACTATTACTACGTTCGTAATAACGTGGACTTCACCTCTCCGAACGTGGTGCGTTACAGCCTGAACATCGGGTACACATTCGGGAAGTAGGTCATCTTAATAAACATTGCACCTGAAGTTCTGCATTTCAGAGCTTCAGGTTTTTTGTTGCGCGGTGCGCAGCGGTAGAAACGTTCCCAATGGGCGATGCGGTGGTCGCGTCTTTCGCGGCTACCCACCAATCAGCCTCCACGCCTCCACCATTCTTTTTGATGCCCAGCCAAACAGCACTGGGGACGACAAGCGTGTCGCGGCGTTAGCAGCAAATAGCAGAAAATTTGCAGGCTCCAGAATGGAACTTCTCAAGATTTTTTCGCGTATCTACTAACGCAAGCGGCCCGAAGCCGTCTATAGATGCGAGAGGAGATACGGAAATGTTCGACGCAAAGTACAACTCTTTGATCGACAACACGCTGTTCCGGATCGGGATCAATTGCGCGCTCTTCCTGGTATGGGTGGGCGTTGCATACGGAACACTCGCGGTACGGTAGGTTTGTAATGCGGCAGGGTAGTAGTTGGGCTTAAGCAGTACAGACTTACTACCGTTTTCATAACCGGTCTGTGCCGGGCTTCTGGCGGGATCGGAGGCGGCTAAACGGCCGCCAGTTATCGACACCCTGGGGTCCTGATAATGTTGTGGTGACAAAATATCAGGCGAAAACGGGGCGTCTACGCGGAACTAGGCCTTGGTCGCGAACTCGGCCTTGTTCTCGGCGGACTGAGATGCGGCTCCGTAGCGCGTCTCAACGTACTCATCCAGAATCTGGATGAACTCCCTTACGATGTGATCGCCGCGCAGCGTGGTCATCAGTCGTCCATCGACAAATACAGGCGCTTTGGGTTCTTCGAAGGTCCCCGGCAGGGAGATGCCGATGTTGGCATGCTTCGACTCGCCTGGGCCATTTACGACGCAGCCCATTACCGCAAGCTTCATCTCTTCCACGCCCGGATACTTCTGCTTCCATGCCGGCATGCTGGTTCGCAAGTAGCTTTGAATCTGCTCTGCCATTTCCTGGAAGAACGTTGAGGTCGTGCGACCGCATCCAGGACAAGCCGTGACCTGTGGCGCAAAGCTGCGAATGCCCAGTGACTGCAAAATCTGTTGAGCAACCAGAACTTCTTCCGTACGATCTCCGCCGGGAGCCGGGGTAAGCGAGACACGAATCGTGTCGCCGATCCCCTGCATGAGCAGAGGCGCCAGCGCTGCAGAGCTCGCCACGATGCCTTTCATTCCCATTCCGGCTTCGGTTAGTCCCAGGTGCAGCGCATACGAGCAGCGCGAGGCAAGACTCCGATATACGTCGAGCAAGTCCTGGACGCCGCTGACTTTCGCGCTGATGATGATCTGATCCGGACGCAGTCCGTACTTTTCCGCCATAGCAGCCGAGTTCAGCGCACTCACCACCATGGCTTCCATGGTCACATCGCGGGCATCGAGCGGATTCGGACGGCGCGAGTTTTCGTCCATCATCCGGGTGAGCAACTGCTGGTCGAGCGATCCCCAGTTGACGCCAATGCGCACCGGCTTTTGATTTTCGACGGCAACTTCGATCATCGTCCGGAAATTCTCATCGTCTTTTTTGCCGATGCTGACGTTGCCCGGATTAATGCGATATTTCGCCAGCGCGCGCGCGCACTCAGGATATTTCTTCAGCAGCAGATGACCGTTGTAATGGAAGTCGCCGATTACAGGGACGTGAACACCGAGGCGCTCAAGTCCTTCGACGATGTGTGGCACCGCCTGCGCCGCCGCATCGTTGTTCACGGTCACGCGGACCAATTCGGAACCGGCACGGGCCAGGGCCGCTATTTGCTTAATGGTGCCCTGCACGTCGGCGGTATCGGTGTTGGTCATCGATTGCACGACGACCGGGGCGTCCCCGCCGACGCGCACGTTCCCAATCAGAACTGTCGGGGTCTTCCTACGCTGAATCTGCGACATGGAAATTCAAGTTTAACAAAAGTGTTGATTACGCCGGAGATATCGGGATGCCAGCTTTCGTTAATTCCTCGCGCAGCCGTACACCACTGAGTTCCAGCCGCATCATTCTCTCCGCGAGATTGAGGATGCGCTGCGCAGCCTCCTCAATTTGTACACCCCGCGAATGAATGTTGGAGATGAGATTCCGATCGGCATCGCTCTGCCTGGAATGCGGGCGGTAGGCCATGTATGCGGAGAGACTCTCGGCAGTCGCCAGCCCGGGTCGCTCTCCAATCAACAGGAGCGTGACTCGCGGCCGCAGCAACTCCCCGATTTCATTGAGAATGCCGACGCGGCAAAATCGAATCGCAAAAATCTGTCCAAGATTCCAGCCGCGAGCGCCGGCGCCTGGCACGAGGAGTGGCAGAAGCGACGGCACTTGCGCAGCAACCGCGGTGGTTGAGAGTCCATCGCCAATACAGATTTGCAGGTCGGATTCTCTGGAGCAACGATCAGAGATCATTGCTCTTGCATGCGTCGAAAACCTTCTTCCCAAATCAGGACGGAGCAGATATTCGTCTTTGGAGCGGACTTCGGTTTTGACTTCGAAGATGCCGAAGCGTTCAATCAACCCCGAACCCAGATGCTCCTGCAGATCGAAATCCGTGCGCACTGCGTCGCGCGCCGCAGCATGGGCGGCGCGCAGTTCGAGCTGCATGGACGTACGGTACGCACCGCCGCTCCTGCCTGCGAGTAAGCGCGCAGGAGTTCGCGCTTTCACTACCTTGATGATTGCAGGAAGAGAATCTGTCATCGCGTTCGCTCAGCCGCAAAGAACCTTTTCCGCCTTGGCCATCAATTCGCGATGTGCAGTTCCATCGAGGGCCGCAGGCTGATCATTGCGGTAGATGCTGCGGGCCTGCAGCCACGCGAGAAACTCTGGCGCAGGCTTCAGATGAAAGATCCGCCGCATCGCGATGGCATCGTGATAGCTCGTGGATTGATAGTTCAACATCACGTCGTCCGAACAAGGTACGCCCATAAAGTAGTTGCAGCCAGCGGCGGTGAGGAGCATGAGCAGATTGTCTGCCGAGTTCTGGTCTGCTTCTGCATGGTTGGTGTAGCAGACGTCGCATCCCATCGGCAGCCCCAGCAGCTTGCCCATGAAATGATCTTCCAACCCGGCGCGAACGATTTGACGTTCGTCGAACAGATATTCAGGGCCAATAAAACCCACAACACTGTTGACCAGCAATGGAGAAAACGCTCGCGCCACTCCATAAGCGCGGGCCTCAAGCGTGAGTTGATCGATGCCGTGATGAGCCTCCGCCGACAACGCGCTGCCTTGCCCGGTTTCGAAGTACATCACGTTCTGGCCGATCCACTGCACGTTGCTACGCCGCCGATGATGCTCGATCGTGCGCTCGCGTCCTTCCTTCAGCATCGACAGCGTGATACCAAAACTGCAATTGGCATCTTCTGTTCCGGCAATTGATTGAAATAACAAATCTACGGGCGCGCCGCGATCCATTGCAGCAAGCTGTGTAGTGACGTGCGCCAGACAGCAAGTTTGCGTCGGGATCTCATACGCGGCGACCATCCGCTGGAGCGCATGCAGAATCGCGGAGACCGTCTCAATTGAATCGGCGGCAGGATTCACTCCAATCACGGCATCTCCGCACCCGTATAAGAGGCCTTCAAAAGCGGCGAGGAGGATTCCGGCAATGTCGTCCGCCGGATGATTCGGTTGTGTGCGGATCGCCAGCACGCCATGCTGACCGAGAGTATTGCGGCAGCGAGTGACGTTGCGGATCTTGGCCGAAGCGAGAACCAGGTCCTTGTTGCTCATGATCTTCGCCACTGCGGCCGCCATTTCAGGAATGATGCCTGGCTGGGTTTGCTTTAACTCTGTTTCCGTGGTGGCATCGCTGAGAATCCATTCGCGAAATTGTCCAACACTGATACTGCGAATCGGCGCGAACGCCTGCTCCTCGAACTGTTCGTGGATCAGACGTGTGACATCATCTTCAATCAGAGGCTGCGCAAGAATCTCCTGGAGCGAAATGTCAGCAAGAGCGCACTTTGCTGCCACGCGCTCTTGCTCATTGGCGGCGGCGATTCCGGCGAGTTGGTCCCCAGACTTAACCTCATTCGCCTTCGCGAAGAGTTCTCGTAAATTGGCAAAGCGGCCCATGGCTGGGCAGTTCACCCCCTCTGCTGTGGCCTGCCTATATTAAGGGAAGATACGGAGGGGTGATGCTTTCGGCTGCGGCCCAGAGAGGGATCCGGGCCGCACGGCATGTGAGCTTGGAATGAAATTTCCGGGTATCAGTGCGCGGGAGCGTGTCCGATGCGGAAACCGATGCTGAACTCAACGCTATCGAGTTTTTGACGCGCGCTGCGGTCATAAGTAAAGCCCATGTCCACGCGTCGTCCGAGGTCGGCATTCAGACCTGTGCTGAAGCCGTTGTCTTCAGTGAATCCGTTTCCGATGATGGTTGCCGCCTGCTGATAGATCGGCTGAGATTTTCCTTTACCGTTGCTGCTGGGAGCTGAGCCTTGCCCGTGGTTGAATTCTGCGCTGTAGAGCTTTTGCAGCCCGAGCGGCAGGTTTTCATAACCAGCGAACTCAAAATTGAGGCGCTTACCAAGTGGAATTCCAAGACCGGCCTTGTAATGCGACAGCATACCGAGTGTCGTATATGGGCGCTTCACAGCAGTGACGAGCGCGCTGGTGTTCGCTAATCCAAGTTCAAGCAGCGGCGAAACGCGCCACAGATCGAATTCCACGTGATTGTTGAAATCGCCGGTAAAACGGCCCGTGCTAAGGCCCAAGGATGTGTCTCCGGTGGGCGCAGTTCCGGTTACGGTTACAACATATTTGAGGATCGGAGTCGGCGTAGAAACTCGGACGCCGAAACGCATGTCGCCCATGGCGTTGTATCCCGAAACCGGAGCGGTTTGTGTTGATGTCTGCGTCGTAGTGCTCGACGAGAATAGCGGCTGATTGTAAGCCAGGTAAAACGGCGCTCCCACGGAGACGGCAAACATCTTGTTGAAGCTGTAGCCGATGGTGGAATCGATAGTGCTCGTCCAGTTCGAAGATGAGTCGTAGCTCTGCGACAAGTTCGTGTACGAGGTGAAACCTTTCTCAGGAATTCGCAGCGACATCGATGACGGATTCGACTGCGCAAGGCATGCCGAAGCCCCAAGTGTCAGGATTAGAAGTGCTAAAACAGAACTTCGCGTCATCATAGAATGAATAGAATCCTTTGCTGGATTCGCCTGAACGGCGCCTGGGGAGAGTGCTGTTGAAGATATTGCCCATCAACGGCGCAGCGAGGAATAGAAAGCTGCGACTGGAGCATTACCAAAGGGAAAAGCCGTAAGAGAACCTTTGGAATTGGGAGGAATCGCTGCCGAAATTCTGAGCGAGAGTTACTCCGGCTGGACAATTGTCAGCAGGAATACAGAGTCCTCTTGCGCGTGAACATCGTGCTCCAGTTTGCGATCTAAAGCGAACACGCCTCCCTCGCGCAGCTCACGCGCTTCGGCAGCAAGTTGAAGACGAATGGCGCCATGCAGACAGTGAATAACGATGCGGCCCGGTGAATGATGCTTCGAGATCTGTGAGCCGGCCTGCATGGCAAACAAGACCAGTCTGAGATCCGACGTCTTCAACAAAACCGTCGAGGCGAAGCCCTTCGCCCATGGCCTTGTCATGCTCAATTGCGCGATTTCGGCGCTCAAGTCAATGGAGCAGGCAAATCCCTGCTGCGACTCTTCACCGCTCACGACGCCTCCAACGCAATTTTTGAGGTGATCCCCGAATTTAAAGGACTTAAGCCCTCAGATCCCCGCGAATCCCCGGGGATACCCCGCAGTGATCCCCGGGGATTCAGGTCAAAATCCCCGCCGATCCCCGGGGATCCCCGGCGATCTCGAACCGTTCGCCGGATATGCCAGTTTGGGAAAAATCAGAGGCATTCATTTCGCACTCCACACAGTTCAGCGAATCCGCCGCCTGAACGTCTCGTAGTGCTTCGGCAGCCGCAGTGGCGTTCTCGAACAAATCCTCTTTCGGCGCAATAGCGTCGAAGCATTCATCGTCGCATCCGAGGCTACCAATCGCGCTGCCAGAGTCGTTGAGCATTGGAAGAAAAACCTCAGGGAAAGCTCCGGACGCGCTGGAGCCTCTAACACAACGGGCGTCGCCTCTGTTCAGGGTCGGCAAGACAGGCTGCCAGGTGAACACGCTGCCGCAGAGTCAGCCCGAGTTGCCGAGTTACGACGCCTTTTTAATATAGCAAATAAATAGCGAAACGTCAAGGGTGATGTCCGTCCACTGCGAGCTTTACTTAGGTAGTTGCTGCAAAATGACATGGCCCTTCGGGGAAAGGTGAGCGTCGGCATCGGCATACGGTTGCCCGTCATGTGTTGTAGAGGAATCTCGAGAATTCAGAGAATCTTCGCAATCCTCTTCTTTCAGTTCTATCGTCGAGAGCGCCAGAAAATTGATTGAGCCTGTCGATCGAACCGACGACTGCGACTCTTCAAAGCCCACCTCGCCTCCTATGGGCCAGGGCAGCCTTGATGTCTTTCATCAGCAGCATCAGGTGAAATTCGGAAGCCTGACAAGTTTCAAATCCGTACCTGGTGTAAAAGGAAACAGCGCTCGCATCCATCGCATGAACGAGGACGGCGCGTCCGCCGATTATCTCCGCGCCAGCAAGAGCTCTTTGCAGGCTGTCTTTGAGAAGTGCAGAACCCAATCCTCTGCCTTGTTCGGCCTCATCCACAGCCAGGCGCGCTAACAAGACGATTGGAACCGGATCAGGAGCAAACTTCGCGGCGCGTACAGTGGCAAGTCGTGTTGAGATACTTCCAGGGGCAAGGGAATAGTAGCCGACAACTCGCATTGCCCGATGAACAACATACGTGCGACTATCCCCGCTGCTTTGATTCATCAACGCATTTCGTCTCAGTTGGTCGAGGATATCGGCGAGCTGCGGAGGAGCAAAAGCGAAGGCTGAGTCCCAATACGTGAACGGGACTTGATTGAAATGCTGGCTTCTAGGCGGTGTGTTGGTGGAGCTAGTCGGGATCGAACCGACGACCTCATCGTTGCGAACGATGCGCTCTCCCAGCTGAGCTATAGCCCCACTTGCAGTAGTTCGATTTTAGCAGTGAGGCGGTTCCGCAGGAAGCGAGACTTTGCCTGGATGCGGCCGTGGTGTGGAGTTTTTGTCTGCGCGATCGCACTGCGGGTGACCTCGAGGCGAAGGCGTCTCGCGGACGGTTAAATGCGCTTGAGCCTGTCCAGGAACGAACTCTTTTTCCTCACCCTTGCCAAAAGTCCGAGAACTTCACGCGCTTCCTCGGTGAACTCGCGAGCGAGCTTCCAATATTCATCCTGCGTCTTCGGATCGGGAGATTGCGATGCGAGTTTGCTAAACTCCGCGATTTGCTCGTTGAGCCGCTCAAGCTGCGACTCAAGCCGCTCGATCCACTCCGAATCGGCGCTGCAATCGGCGCCGACTTGCCCTCCTCGTACGCGATGTTCGGAAAAGTGTTGGCTGTGGATCATGCTTCCACAAGCTCTCGCTGTTCCGCCGGTTCGTATTCGACGATGTATCCCGCAATGGCACTCGCCGCGACTGTATAAGGACTGGCGAGGTACATCTGTCCTGGTCCGCTGCGGCCGGGGAAGTTGCGGTTTTGAGCGCTGATCACAATCTGATCGGGACGAGTCGAGACTCCCGGACCGGCGTTGATGCAGGCTCCGCAGCTTGGCTCGATGACCTTGGCTCCTGCCTTGCGGAAGACGTCAAGATAGCCTTTGCGCACGCAGTACTCCCGCGTCTCCTGCGAACCGAACTGGATGTAGAACTGGACCGAGGGCGAGACGCGCTTGCCATGGCGGAGCGCATCGCTGAGGACGGCCGCATACATGTCCATGTCCTCATTCTTGCCGGCAGTGCAGGTGCCCCCGTAGGCGATCTCGATAGGAACGGGTGTGTGCAGGTCGCGCACGTACTTGCCGTTGCCGGGATCGCCGGGCGTGGCGACCATGGGATAGATTTCGGAGGCGTCCATCTCGATCACATACGCGTACTGCGCACCGGGATCGCTGTACAGACCGTCGAGCAGTCCTTCGGCCTTGTCACGATTCATGCCGCGTCGCTCGACGAGGAACTCGACGACCTTCTTGTCAGGAGCAACGATGCCGGTGAAGCCTCCGATTTCGGCCGCCATGTTGCACATCGTTGCGCGCTCATCGACGCCGAGCTCCTCGATCGCTTCGCCCGAGTACTCCATCACCTTGGCGAGCGCCTTGCCACTGCGGATGTAATCCATCGCGAGCAGCTTCAGGATGTAGTCTTTCGCGGTAACGTTCGGACGGCGTTTGCCGTGCACGATCACCTTTACCGATTCGGGAACCTTCACGCGCACGTCTTTCGTGATCCAGGAGTTGAATACGTCGGTTGTTCCAATTCCGAACGCGACGCATCCGACCGCACCGACGTGGGGAGTATGTGAGTCTGAGCCGACGTTCAACTGTCCAGGAAGAGCGTAGCTCTCTGCCATCACGGAATGGCAAATGCCTTCGGAGCCTTTGCGGTCCTTCAGCTCGCCGTGCAGCTTGATGCCCTGCGATTGCGCGAAGGCCTCCTGCTTCATCTTGAGCTGCGTCGCGAGATCGAGCAGTCCCATCTTCTTCTTTTCTTCTGACAGAACCTCATCGAGAAACGTGAGATGGTCGCGGAAGAACATGATGCTATCGCGATCGTTTACCGGCGTGTCTTTGCCGACGAAATGCTCGTAGAAGATCGCCGCCATGGGCGTGACGTACTCGTGACTGAAGCGCAGGTCGGTGCGCGCGAATCCGGCATCTCCGGGCTTTACGGCAGGGACTCCGACCTTTCCGTCGGGAGCGATCATGTGGCGCGCGAAGATCTTTTCCGTGACCGTCGTCGGGCGGTGCTTGGTGTCGATTTCCGGAATGGAAACTTTGCCCTGCATGCGCGCGACGTTGAACGGAAAGAGGCCGCCGTACTCGATCACCTGGCGCGTGATCTCGTCTTCCCCGCGAGTGAAAACTTCGAGCGGTATCTCTTCGCCGCGGCGTATGCAATCGATCAGAGTGAAGTCTGTTGAGGTGAGTACGCCAAGGTTTTGGCAGTTCTGCTTATAAATGCGCTCGATATTTTCGGCGATTACCAGCTTGATGCCCGCCGACAGCTCGGCATAAGGCGATTGCTCGCGGCTCGATCCTTTGCCGCGTCGCTTCCCGCTCACGGCGGCGACGAAACCGCCCTTCTTCACGTCTCCGCGCTTGATAGGAACTTCGCTGCCGCACTTCAGTCCCGTATAGGGAAACTCGCCCAGCGTCTCGTCGAAGAAGAAGCAGATGTGCGCCGGCGTGATCTCATCCGTGGAAATGTCGTCGCGCAGCTTGGGATTGTTGGCCGGATTCTTCGTATCCCACGGCAAGTCTTCCCCAGCAAGTTGCCGGCGGATCAATTCGGGATCTTCAGTAAGAAAGAGGATACGTCCGGTGAGCTTGACCGACGCAGGACGCTTGCGAACTTCGCGCGTGAGAAGAGGGTTGGGCACAAGTAGATTCTAGCTCAGCGCGAACACGGCCATTGCCGGACCAAGGTTGTTGCGAGCTGAAGGTTCGTCAATCCGTAACCGCGATCCAGACTGGATTGGTTCCGATCGTATATGGCGAGCCGGATGCTGCGGAGAGGGAACCGCTGCCGGAGATGGCGAAGTCGGTGATGTCGTTGGAATCGCGATCGGCCACGTAGAGGTGATCCCCGTTGTGATTGACGATCACGAAGGTTGGCCCCGTGCCCGCGGCAAAAGGCGAGCCCGACACGGCGGTGAGCGCTCCGCCGGAGCCGATGGCGAATGCCGAAACGTTGTTCGATCCCTGATTTGCGACGAAGAGAAACTTGCCGTCTGGACGCACGGCCAGGCTTACAGGAGTGGTACCGGCGGCGAACGATCCACTGATCGGCGTGAGGGAGGTCCCGGAAACGGTAAAGCCGAAGATGGCGTTGCCGGTCTGATCGGCGACATAGACGAAGTGATTGCTGGGATCGACGGCAACGAAAGCTGGAGAACTGCCGACGGCGATGGGAGCTTGTCCCGCCGCGAGCGTTCCATCGGATTTGATCGAGAACGACGCCACACCCTGAGTTGGGCTGACCACATACAAGGCGTCACCCTTCGCCGTCATAGCCATCGACACGGGATTGGAGACGGTCGAGAATGGCGATCCCGAAATGGGACTTAGCGCGCCGGTGTTTTGGTCGATGGAATAGGCGGAGATATTGCTGGACCCTTGGTTCAATGCGTAAACGTGCTGACTGGAGGGGTCGATTGCGATCGCGATCGGACTTGTTCCTGTCGCAACTGCTCCGGCCGCCGCCGTTAGGCCGCCTTTACTTTTGTCGAAGGTATACGCCAGGACGCCATTGCCACCCGAGCTCACCACGTAGGCGAATGTGCGCGAAGGCGTGACTGCAATCGCCCGAGGGACGCTGCCCGTCGAGAATGGCGATCCGGAAATGTTGCTTAGCCCTCCCGACGATTGCTCCTCGAAGCCAAAAATGGTTTCAGCACTGCTACCCACCGCATATACAAAATGATGATGCGAACTTCCGCATGCGGACAGCGCAACCGACAATCCCAATACGAAAAAGGCTGATAGAAGTCTTACGCGCACTTGCTCCTGCTCCAGAATGATTGGCTTTACGATCCAGAATATGTGTCAGTACCAGTGTACTGACGTAAAGGAATGTAAGCAGCGGGGAGACTAGCTTGGGATGTAGCTGCGCGGGCTGGGCTGTGGCACAGGTGGCTGCGCAACGCGCGACGAGCCGCCTAGGAATCTCATTGCAAGCAAAGTCGCGATTACGAGGACAAAGGTCGCCCCAAGGGAAATCCAAAGATACTGCCCGGGATGCCGCATGTAACGCACGATGCGTCGGCCATAGTGAGCAGCGATGATCGTGAGCAATCCATAGCGGATTGCGCGGCCAGTGAAAACAGCGGCCAAAAATCTCCGCAGCTTGTATTGGAACGCTCCTGCAGCGAGCAGGAACACCGCCGTCGGACACGGCGGCGGAGCGACAGTGGAGACGAAGACGGCGCCGAACCCCCAACGTTCTAGCGCATACTGCACCTGGTGCGAGCGACGCTCGCCGAATTTGCGTTCCATCCATCCGCGTCCGGTGCGCGCGCCGAGCTTATAAGTAATGTAGGCGCCGATCATCGCGCCGAGCGTAGCCATGCTTGCGTAGTACAGCCAGAGATCGGGATGCCGCGCAGACAGAAACGCCGTGAGTATGTCCACACTGCCGAATGTCGGGATCGGGGAGCTGTCGAGAATCGCCAAGGGTACCAACCCGAGCCCGCCCCAATGCGAGAACAAACGCAGGATCGCAGGACTCTGCGCACGCCGACGCTGCTGCTGAATCGCAGCTCCCACCACGCGATGCGTCGCGACCGACTTGGCAACCTTCCACAACATTCTGGCTTTTAGATGCAGTCTAATGCCGCACTTGATCTTTGCCTTAGCTTAAGGGTTGTAAACGAGTAGCAAGAGAGGTTCAGTGGAGACACGAAACCGCAGAAAAGGAAGCCCATCTCCGTCTTGCGGAGATGGGCTTTGCTTCTAGTTGAAGTCAGATGAATTAGAAGCCGCGTCCGAACTTCGGGTGGAAGGTCACACCGAAGGAGAGGCGGATGTTGTTCTGGTTCGCGCTGCCGAAGCGGGTAACCAGGTAATCAGCCTGGAACAGGCGGATCGATACTGCCTGCGACGCTCTCCAGTCATAGCCGCCGCCGAAGGCCATGGCGAACGCATTGTCCGATACCGACACGTTTGTGCCGAGAACATTTGCGCTCACGCTGTCATGGGCGAAGCCCATCAGGCCGTGAACGAACAACGCACCCTTGTCGTTCCCTTTTTTGAACTCGGGACCGAACAGGTAGGTGTAGATGTGCTGGTTGGCTCCGCTCTGGCTCTTGTAGGTGCCGTCCACGTCAGCCGAGATGCCGAACGCCGGGTTCAGGCGGAACGTTGCCATGCTCTCCCAACCGTTCTGGTTGATTGCGCTGGCGCCCTGGCCGGGGTTAAAGCGGACATAAGAATATCCGCCGAATACGTCCATTTTGTCCGACGACTTCTGCGCAAAAAGCGAGAAGCTGGCGGCCAATACGAAGAAACTCGCAAACAGTGCTTTCCTCATGAAACTCATTCCTCCTACTGAGTACGAACAAAGTTTTGTTCGCTTTGGAACTGGATTTCCTGGGGCTGTTAACGTCAACGATAACTGCAGCGGGGATGCAGCAATAGATTTCTATAGACAGTAACGTTACCGGTCCTTCTGTAACGTTTACTGATTGGTTAATGGGCTCGCTTTGGAGCCAGTGTGATTCGGGGCGTCTTTTCAACCATTTCTGCGGCTCTTCGAGAGCTTGATCGGGCCGGTTGCAATCGTGACTGAACTGGAGCGCAGAAAAGCCAATCACGATTAATCCGATTGTTGTGAATGCTGAGCCGAGAAACAGGTTCGGAGCGTCGCGGTGAAACAGAGGCCAACTTCTTCGGCTCGAAGTGCAGGTGCAGCAGCCAGCATTAGCCAAATCATCTTGGCCGCTTGAAATTCTGGGAACCTGATTTCTTCATTGCGCGTTCTCCCTGAGCTCCAGCGGCCTCGTCCCACATTTGCGCGCGGTGTTCCCAGAATGAAATTTGCTCCCGCGATTTACGTCCCGCGCCGAATCTCTGAATTGCCGGCAGCGTCAATATGCCAGCGCGCAATGGAAGCGCTCAAGGAGAAGTAGTAATGAAGAAGATATTATCTCTGTTGTTTATTGCAGGCACTTTGTGCGCGGCGACCAGGGCGAGCGCTCAGACCGTTTTAAGGCGACTGTGCCATTCGATTTTGTTGTCGGACAAAACACTCTGCCAGCGGCCAGCTACAAGATTCAGAAGCTGCTGCCGAACGACAGCACCGGGCTGGCATTTGCGGCAGATGGCTCGTTCGTGCAAAGCAGGGCCAGCGCGATCGATTCGACAGTTCACGGAGCACGTCTGGAGTTCCTGAAGATCGGCAACAAGTACTTCCTCACCGACGTCGTGACTCCAGCCGGAAGTTTGCATTTTCCGATCTCGCGTAAGCGCGAAAAGCTTGCCGCGAACTCAGGACAAACATCCAGAGCAACTGTCGCGGCGGAATGAGACAACGGACTCGGACCGATGCGTCAGCGGGTAGGTAAACAGGGCACTCACCAGCCCCGTTTTCCTTCCCGATTTGGTCACTGCAGAACAACCCACATGGGATTGTTGCCATGCATTTCCGTGGTCTGGAACGGAGAGCCGGATATCTGTGAGAGTGATCCGTCGGAACCGATCTTCCACACCGAGATGCTGCCTGGATCATTGTTGGCCACGTACAAGAGCTGGCCGGTTGGATCCAGCGTCATGGAATAGGCCGGAGCCATGACATTTGCGTATGGAGATCCAGGTGTCGGGGTCAGCGTTCCGGAAGTAAATGCATATCCATAGAGCTTGGCCTGGTCGAAATCTCCAAAATAGGCAAAGTTCGACGTGGCTGCCAATGAGAACGGAACGGATGGCGGTGCGCTCACGGATCCTGCAACGGTCAGCGACCCGTCGCTCCCGATTCGGAACGATGAAACCGTGCTCTCATACGGGTCGGCAGCAAAGAGAAACTTGCTCGCCGGATCTACCGTGAGATGGATTTGCGTCGGCTGGCGTCCGGCCTGAGGAGGCACTCCTCCCACATGCATCGGTGAGCCAGGATATACGTCCAACGACCACTTCCCTGTGGTCGAGTCGATCGCGTAGGTCTCGATGGCGGAGCCGCCGTTCGAGGTCTGCTGATGACTCGCGAAAGCCCACTTCCCGTCTGGGCTAAGCGCGATCTGCAAGTCCGGACCCACGCTCTGCGGCAGTCCCGAAATGGGAGTCAACTGGCCGGGAGCCGTAATTTGATATCCCAGAACGTCTCCGCGCAAGCTCGCCGCATAAATGAATTTCCCCGAGGAGTGAACGAACAGATTCTGCCACACGTTCCCTGCAGGCGTGCTGGCCGCCGGCGTAAGACGTCCATCGCTCCCAATCTGGTACGACTGGATGATTGTTGAGGGCGGAAGACCTCCGGCTGCATACATGTAGCCGCCAGTGGCGACTAGGCCTGAGCCTTGCGACGGAGCAGCAAATGGAGAGCCCGACATGGGCGTGAGCGCGCCGGTGTTCTGGTCAACAGTGAAACCTGTAATCGTCGATCCGGAGGTGTTATAGACCCACGCGAAGTGAGCTGTTGTTGCTGCGGAGGACGTTCCACCTCCAGTACTGCCGCCAGAGCTGCCACCGCTGCCGCCCGAACCGCCGCTGGAAGATCCACCAGAGCTGCCGCCCGAAGAGCCTCCGGGCTGAGATCCCGAACCGGCCCCTCCTCCTGATCCCGCGGGAGGATTGCCGGCAGTTGGATTGGTACTCGAAGACTTCGAAGAAGTGCTTCCACACGCCACGAACGCCAATGAAACGAGTAATGCGAAACAGATGTAACAAGCTTTGCGAAGCATGCCTGAACCTCGTTCAAATGTTTTTGATTACTAGGAGCTTGGACGAGCGGTTCAGATGGCAGGTAGCCACCGTGGTGCCGGAGAAAATTCACCTATGGCTTGGAAGGTGTCCAAATGCCTCAGACTGCGGCGGGATTGAGTCCTCCCTTGGCCAGTAGCTTAGGTTCGGGCGAGAACCGGAAGGAGCGTAAGACAGCCTCGGGCCACCGCAAAGGCGCGGTGGCCTAAAATGCTGTCACGGTCAGAAAGCTACATACGGGCCGTTGCCGCTGGGAGTAGGCTGTCCTTCGATTGCAGTGAAGACTGTTTTCCCGAAAAAGAACGGCAAGCCAAAATCGAAGCTGTTCGAGTTTTCTCCGCCGACGTCGTTGAAGGCGGAAGAGCCGCTCTGGAACAGCGTGCTTGCGTTCGCGATGTTAAACGTGATCGTTCTTGCCGAACCCGCAGGTGTTCCGTTGGAGGTCTCGCCAAGAACACTCACCGAGAGCTGCTGCGTTGTTCCGGGACAATAGAAGCCCTTCAAGGCGTTTGATCCGGATTGCGGGCAGTCTGGAATATTCACGCCGAACTGGTTAGTTAGAGTGGCCGAATCGAGAAAGAAGATTCCGTTCGAGCCACTGTCGATGAAGCTAGAACCTCCACCAGTGCCGGGTCCATTGAAATCGTTGTACAGAGTGCCCATGAATTGCGCGGCAAAGTTTCCCGTATTGGGATCGACCGGCAGCACGGATGCGCTCCCCAGCCCATTGTTGGACTGCGTCCCGATACCGAACGTCAAAGTTCCGGTCACACCCGGTGAGCCTGCATCGGCCACGGCCGGCAATGTCATCACTACTCCGTTGTTGTCGCTCGGAAACATCCAAACGGGGTTTTGCACCTGTGCAGTCAGGCTTTCTGAAGTCGGGTTGCAAGTGGTTCCATCGCAGCTATAGTACGCTCCCGGTGGAGATCCGCTCGCACAGCCGAAGCCGCAGTCCTGTCGGAATACCCCGATGCCCAGCAGCGCCTTCGCTCCCAAACTGGGAATGTCGAATAGCTGCCCGCCCGTTTGGCCAGAGCTGCAAGTCGTGGGAGTGGTTTGAAAATTCTGCTCGAGGATTTGAATCGGGACATTCTTCGCGACCTCGCCCGCGATCTGAATATCGGCCGACGCCACCGGTCCCCAGCCGTACGTCAGATCGCCAAACTGGACGCATTCGGCGATAGCGTTGCTGCCGACAGTCTGCTGCGGCAGAGACAATGTCAGCGCCGGAGCAACGATTCGCAGGCCTTCCGATCCGGTATCGACCTCGACGTGATCGATGGTCTGGCAAGTTGCGGTGCCCGGGACGCAGACGGTCACGCTTATGAATGGAACGTCTTCATCGATAAACCCGGCATTCTGCAATTCCAATGGACCGGCATCAACTGTTAACTGCGTCGAGTTGCTGGTGGATTGCGCGGTAGTGCCTCCGTTGTTGGAGTTGGATCCCCCAATCGAGGACGAGCTGCCTCCGCTGCCGCATGCGGCAAGAAAAAAGGCAAAGCAGAGCAGAGCTGCAAATCGAAGAATGCGATATGTGTTTTTCACTCGATGTCCTCAAGGCGTACGTCGGCCGGTACCATTGCGGGAACGTAAGCCCTTCCAGTAAGAGCTCGCATATGGCCGCCGGATTGGATAACCAAATTGGGAGTGCGAATTGTCACGGGCCCATGGATGCGGCGCGTCGGTCTCGCTGCCGCGAATTCTGAGTAGTAGCTCCCAAGCACTTGCTGCAGATCAGGACGCGTGGGGCCTTGCCATGTAATGCCAAACACCTTGCCTTGTGGCGAAACAAACTCGCGCACGAGGGTGGCGGATTCGGTCTGCATTTCGTGAACTGTGTAGGCTGCGTTCTGGATCACCCGCCGCTGTGCGCGCATGTGCGCCTGATCGGCCTGAATGGAACTCACGTCCCCGCCGAGGGCAGCGAAGCCGGAACACGAGAAGGCGGTAATTAGAACCAGCAAAAGGGGATACGAGCAGCGGGGGGACAGCACGCGCATTTCACGCCTCACGAAGACACAGCCGTGTCTTTATTGGTTGAACAGGATAAACACTGAAAGGATGCCTAAGTTGCGGCTTCGTGAGCAGCTATCGAAAGGACATGACCGTGAGAAGTGCCCTATGCAGGGACTTTGCGAGTGGACGAGAGATGCTCTATGCCGGTTCTAAATCGATCTGCTTTGCTTGCGGGTCGAGTTGGCTGATACGAAAGCTGCGTACCTGGCCCGGAACCAGCTCACTTGTTCGCACCGAGCTC
>Ga0070740_10000599_pt1 | contig 69716 bp, 49 predicted proteins | sample Coa_R2_FD_67286 | JGI IMG/M metagenome (GOLD analysis project Ga0070740, IMG submission 67286) | Surface soil microbial communities from Centralia Pennsylvania, which are recovering from an underground coalmine fire - Coalmine... | ecosystem: Environmental > Terrestrial > Soil > Unclassified ... | reverse complement strand
AGCGTGATCTCGAAGTCGTCGCGCCGCCCCAGAGCCTTCTCAAGGTACTGCGCCGTGTACAGCCCTGCGAAACCGCCGCCGAGGATGACAACACGCTTTCTTTTTTGTTCGCTCATGTCCCTCACCTGCCACGTTAGTCGCGGCAGTCGGGGAATCCTTACAGCGAGTCGGCAATTTTTTTCGAGCGGGCGTGATGATTCGGCGGGAAGGAGATTCAGCGGGTGGCGGAAGCCGCGCGCGAGAGGCGTTCGTACATCTCAAAAAATTTCTCGTTGGGCGTTGCGCCTTCGCCGCCGCGCGACAACTCGGGCCGGAGCCGGCGGACGAAGAACATCTCGATCTCGCCCTTGCCCTTCGCGGCGACGAGTCCGCGCGGCTCGCAGGCGAAGAACTCCTTGACGCGCTCGTAAGTCGCGCGCGAGATGTTTATCTCGCCGGCCACGCCGGAGGATTCGAGCCGGCTCGCGGTGTTGACCGTGTCGCCCCAAACGTCGTAGGCGAACTTCTCGCGCCCGACGACGCCCGCGACCAGGCGGCCCGTGTTGATGCCGATGCGTAGTCGCCAGTGCGGGCGGCCCGCGGCGATGTTGCGCGCCATCAACTCGTCAACCGCGCGGCGGATTCCGAGCGCGGCCAGCACGCAGTCAACCGCGTGCGTCGCGTTCGGCGCGGGCACGCCGCCCGCGGCCATGTACGCGTCGCCGATGGTCTTGATCTTTTCGAGCCTGTGTCTCTTCGCGATGCGGTCGAACTCGCGGAAACAGCCGTCCAGCTCTTCGACCAACTGCTGCGGCGACAGGTGCTCGGCGATGCCGGTGAAGCCGACGAAGTCCGTGAAGAGGACGGTGGCCGATTCGTATTCGAGCGGCGCGACGCGTTCGGTCTCTTTCAACTCCTGCGCGACCTGTTCGGGCAGGACGTTGAGCAGCAGGCGGTCGGACTTGCGCCGCTCCTGGTTCAGGTTGCGCGTCAGGACGAGCACGAGCGCGCCCGTGAAAATCTGCACGAAGAGAAGGTTCGCGGAGATGTCGAAGAATCTTTCGCGCGGGTCTGCGTAAGGTTTTATCCATGCCGGGTGCGACTGCTCGACGAAGAGCAGGACGGCGGTCGCCGCGGCGAACAGGCAGACCGCCGCCGCGGTCGTGCGCGTGCGGTCGGAGAGGATGACGGCGATGACGAGCGCGGGGATGAGGTAGTAGTGCGCGCCGCCGGTCGTCCCCGAGTTCTCAAGCGCGTTCGTGAAGACGAAGCCGAGCGTCAGCAAAACGAAGGGCCAGTAGAGAGCGCGGAAGGCGTTTCGGAAGCGCGAGAGGTAGTAACAGGCGAGGAAGAGCAGGCCCGTGCCCGCTTGCAGGAGGACTAACAGGTCGCGGTTCACGAGCCGCACCATGCCGAGCGCGCCGACAAGGTTCGTGACGGCGTTGAGCAGGCTGATGGTGTTGAAGAGCCTGTGCTCGAGCGAGAAGCGGCGGTCGTCGCCGAAGAGCGCGGCGAGCGCGCGGGCGAGCGAGTCGGCCAAAGTCGTGCGCTCGGAGTCGGTCGCCGTGCGCTCGGAGTCAACGGTGGCGCGCGCGGAGTCCGCCGTCACCGCGAAGCCGTCCGCGCGTTCGGGCGCGACTTCAAAACTACTCCCGCGGAGGATCGAGCGCGTCAAGGCCACGGGCTACCTCGCCTCTCCCCGAAGCATCTGCCGGACGCCCAGCCTCAGACGTTCGGGCGCGGACTCGCGGCGGACGGCGCGGCGGACGAGCGCGCGGAGACGTTCGCGTTCCTTTATCTCGCGGGAACAGGCCGCGCAGCTCTCGACGTGGCCGCGGACTTCGCCCGCGCGCGCGTCGTCGAGTTCAAGGCTCAGGTAGGAGTCGAGCGCGGGCGCGACTCTTTCGCAGGCGGACTCCGGCGCGTTGAATCTTCTCATCCTTCTGTGACCTCAAGTGTGATCCGCCGCGTGTCGGCTCGGTCGGCCCGACCGTGTCAACACCCCGCTGCAAGTGTATCTCCCGGCGGCGGGCCTTTATTCCGCGTCCGGGGCCGAAATCTTCAAGGCGAAAATTTTTCTGTAAGGATTTTCGGGCGCGGGCGACCAATGTGTGTGCGCGGTCGAACCGGGAGCCGAAGCCGCCGCGAAAAATTTTCCACCTGCTTGAGGAGAGTGTCCCCGTGAGAAGAGAGATCACAGCCGAAGCGTTCGAGTCGGAAGCCGTGCCGCACCTCGACGACCTTTTCCGCACGGCGGTCAGGCTCGTCGCGGAGCGCGCGGAGGCGGAAGACCTCGTGCAGGAAGTTTACCTGCAAGCGTGGAAGTCGTTCGACCGCTACGAGCCGGGGACGAACTGCCGCGCGTGGCTCTACAAGATTCTCTTCCACAAGCTGAACCACCAGCGGCGGAAGAACTCGCACGGGCGCTGGGTGCAGGCCGACGACGCGCTGCTCGCCGACACGGTCGCGTGCGTGCCGCCCGTCCCGCACGACCTGACGGACGAGGAGGTCGTCGCCGCGCTCGACGGCTTGCAGTCGGGCTTCCGCGAAGTCGTCCTGCTCGCGGACGTGGAGGAGTTCTCCTACAAAGAGATCGCGGGCGTGCTTGGGATTCCAATCGGCACGGTGATGTCGAGGCTGAGCCGCGGTCGCAGGCAGTTGAGGGAAGCGCTCGCGGGCGTCGCAGGGCAGTACGGCGTAAAGGGCGCGGTGCGAAGCGAAAGCTTGAGCGCGACCGCTTGAGGCCGTCGGCTTAAACTTCAGACAGCCGCGAAGCCCTCCGAAGAGTTCACGCGGAACGCGCGCAGAATCGAGACGACGACCACGACCGCCGCGGCGAGCGCCGCCGCGATGACGAGCATCGTCGCGCGCGGCCCCACGCGCTCGAAGAGCTGGCCGATAGTCCACGGCAGAAGCATCGAGCCTGCGCTCGCGCCGACGATGAACCAGCCCGTCACCTGGCCGTCGAGCGTCATGCGCCGCCCGGCGAAGGTGAGCGTCGTCGGGAAGATCGAAGCCATCGAAAGCCCCAGCGCGAGCAGGAGCAGCACCACAGGCAAAACCCACAGCGCCGGCACGAGCGGCACGAGCGCCATCGTCAAAGCCATGACGAGGAGCGCGGCGGCCATCAGCGCGTGCCCCGAAGCGCGGTCGAACAGGCGACCGCCGCGAGACGAGCCGACGAGGTAGCCGAGCGAGCGCGCCATGAAGAGGAAGCCCGCGCCGCCGAGGGCCGCGCCTACTTGCGCGGCCAGGCCGGGCAGCGTCGGCCCGAACGTCCCGACGGTCAGCCCCAGCGCGACGAACGACGCGAAGTAGCCGACCGTCTGAGACGTTCGCGCGACGCCTCTGTCCGCCGGCGACGACGCCGAGACCGCGAGCGCATTTGAACTCATCGGTTCCATCCCCCGTCATTCTATCTCACGCCCGAAGCCCCCTGCGCGGCTCGTCGAAGAATTTTGGAAGTCCGAACGGCGGGCCTGTGAAGAGGAGCGCGCCGTCCTTCGCCGTCTGCCCGTCGGGGCTTGAGGCGTGCTCGATGCGGACTTTGAAGGTCGTGCGAAAGGGTCTGGCCGGCGCTACAACTTCGCGTAGATGAGATAGACGGCGGCGGCGGCGACGGCGAGCGCGGGCACGAGCGCGCACCAGAAGACTTTGGCGAGCATCCGCTCGGCCTCGATGTTGCGCGCGCAACGCGGGCAGCCGCGCGCGTCGGGCGGGAGCATCGCGCCGCAGTCGCGGCATGGTTTGAGCGTCATGGCTTTTGACGGTTGAGGCCACGCCGCCGGCGCGCGCGGCCTCCGAATCGAACGTAAATTGCCTGTGCTAATATAACAACGGACGAGCAGGGTCAAACATTTTCTGCGCGGACAAGTCAGCGAATCGGAGGCGCTTCCCCCGCCGTGCGAGATCGGCACGGCCCCTCGCGTCGAAGCCGGTTTCAAATGATCGAAGAGCAGCGCACCGCCGCGCGCCTCTCCCCCGACCCCGCCGCGTGGGTTGACGAGCACGGCGACTACCTTTTCCGCTACGCGATGCTGCGCCTGCGCGACTCGTCGGTCGCGGAGGACTTGGTGCAGGAGACTTTCCTCGCGGCGCTGCGCGCGCACGAAACTTTCGCGGGCCGCGGCTCGGAGCGCACTTGGCTGACGGGGATTCTCAAGCACAAGCTCGCGGATCACTTCAGGCGGCTGGGGCGCGAGACGCCCGCGAGCCAGCTCGAAGGCGAGGCGTTCGAGCACGCGGAACTCTTCAGGTCGTCGGGCGAGTGGAAGGGTCACTGGGTTGCGGACTGCGCGCCCGCCGAGTGGCGCGCGACGCCGGAGGAGCTTTTGGAGCAGGGCGAGTTCTTCCGAGTCCTCGACGAATGCCTCCGGCCCCTGCCGGCGCGCGTGAGCGGGGCCTTCGTCCTGCGCGAGTTCGACGGCCTCGAAAGCGAAGAGATTTGCGAGGTGTTCGGCGTCTCGGCCAACAACCTCTGGGTGATGCTGCACCGCGCGCGAACGCACCTGCGGCGCTGCATCGAACTCAACTGGTTCAAGCCGAGGGACGTTTGAGGCGATGAGGCTCAACCCTTACAGGAAGGCGACGCACGCGCTCCGCTGGCTGCTGCTCCACCGGCTGCCGGCCTGCGAAGAGATGGTGTCGCTGATGTCGCAATCAATGGAGCGCCCGCTCGGCTTGCGCGAGCGCGTGCTGCTGAAACTCCACCTGTGGGTCTGCGTCTGGTGCGTCTGGTATCTCGAACAACTCCGCCTCATGCGCGAGACGCTGCGGGCGCGCGCGGTGCGCGTGAGCGCCGGAGAGTCGTTTGAAATCTCGCTCGACGCCGAGGCGCGCGAGCGCATCAAGAGCGCCCTCAGCCGCGAGCCTTCCTGACATCCCGTCCGTGCCGCCGCCGGAGACTTGCGCGAACCCGCGGCGTGCGGCGCTACCTCTTCGCGAAGACGATCTTCGCCAGGGCGCTCGTGAAACGGGGCGCGTCCCTCATGTCGAGGTGCACGTAGTCGGGGCAGTCGAATTGTAGTTCGGGGTAGTCTTTAAAGTGTACGGTCTGGACGTGCGTCCGGCGCGCGAACTCGTCCCAGTAGGAGGCTTTCGGGTAAGCCTTCTCCAGCCTCTCCCAGAGCAGCTCCGAGGTGGGGAACCTGACGAAGACGACGCGCCCGCCCCTCGCCTCTATCTTCTCGGCGAGCGACACGAAGCGGCGCGCGCGCGCGACGAACTCTTCGGGGCTGATGTCCGGGCCTTGCGCGACCGTCATGTCGGCGATCTTGGGCCGGAGCTTTTCGAGGTCGGCCTTCGTGAAGTCCAGGTAGAGCGTGCGGTCTTCGCCGACGGTCGCGGGCGAAGTCGCGGGCGCGGGCAAGCGCCCTTGCAGCGCGGCGGCCTCAAGCAGGGGCGGCGACAGTTGCGGCGAGGCGAGAACGAGATGCGCCTGCGCGAACATCTGAAGCCGCGATTCGGCACGCCCGGCCAGCGTCTCGTGCTCGTATGAGTTGACGAAGCCCGTCTCAAGGTACGTCGTCATCCCCGTCGTGACCTCCGCCTCGCTCAAATCGCAGATCACAGTCCCGCGGAACGACTGGTCGCGCGCGAGGTTCTCAAGCACGGGGTAACTCATCCCGCCGTTGACGGCGAGCTGGACGGGGAGGATGCCCGTCGCCTGTTGAAAGTCCGAAGGGTGGACTCCGGCGTGCATGCGCGAGCTTCCGACCAGCACGACGCTGTCCGGCCTGACGCGATGCCTCGCCGCAGACCAGAGGCGCGCGTCGTCGCTGACCGAAGGCTCGAAGCCGCGCGTGCGCCAGAAGACCTCCCACCCGCCAAGAAGAAGCAGGACGAGCAAGGCGGTCGCCGTCAATGTGCGCGGCCAGTCGGCGCGCAGGACTTCGGCCTCAGAACTGGAAGTAGATGAACGCACGGCTGTCCCCCGACAAGAGCGTGAAGAAGATCGAGACCACCAGGAAAGTTAAGATCAAAGGCCGCAGCCAGACCGGAATCCGCCCCGCAACTTCCGCGAGGTCTGTGTCGCGCATCCTCCAATGCGCCACGAGCATCAGCGCGACGACCGCGAGCGCCGCGACCATCCCGGCGTCCAAAGGCATGAACTCCCTGCGCCGCCCGATCATCGCCGCCGCGACGCCGCGCGCCGAGGCGAAGTCCTGCGCGCGGAAGAAGACCCAAGCCACGCAGACGAGCGCGTAGGTCACGAGCGCCAGCGCCACTTGAGCGAAACGTCCCGACAGCAGCACGAACCCGCCTTCGGCGACCGGCACGGGAGCGGGCTGCGTCTGCGCGACGGCGCGCTTCTTCAACACAGATTTCAAGAGACGCTCCGTGACAAGGTAAGTGCCGTGCAGCCCGCCCCACACGACGAACCGCCAGGCCGCGCCGTGCCACAGCCCGCCGATGAGCATCGTCAACATCAGGTTCGCGTAAACGCGCGGCGCACTCGCTCGGTTGCCGCCGAGCGGGACGTAGAGGTAGTCGCGCAGCCACGTCGAGAGCGAGATGTGCCAGCGCCGCCAGAAGTCGGAGAAGCCGACGGCGGCGTAAGGGTAGTCGAAGTTCTTCGTCAGGCCGAAGCCGAGGCAGAGCGCCGCGCCGATGGCGCACGTCGAGTAGCCCGCGAAGTCGAAAAATATCTGCCCCGAAAAGGCGAGCGTCCCCGTCCACGCGCTCACCATCCCGGCGTTCACAGTCGCCGCATAGACGCGGTCGGCCACGGGCGCGAGCAGCGCGTCGGCGAGCACGACCTTCTCGAACAGCCCGACGAAGATGAGCGTCAGGCCCCAGCCGAACTGATCCCTGTTCGCGCGCTTCGGCGTCTCCAACTGCGGCAGGAAGTGTGACGCGCGGATGATCGGCCCGGCGACGAGCGCGGGGAAGAACGAGACGAAGAGCGCGAAGTCCGTGAGCCGAGGCGTCGCGCGCAGACGCTGGCGGTAAACGTCAATCGTGTAAGAGAGCGTGTGGAACGTGTAGAAAGAGATTCCCACGGGCAGCACTATGTCGTGCGCGGGCGGCGAGTAGTGTATGCCCATCGCGGCGAGCATCGCGGTGAAGTTCGCCAGCACGAACGCGCCGTACTTGAAGTATGAAAGGAGGCCGAGGTTCGAGACGAGGCTCAGGAGGAGCAGCGCCTTGCGCGTCCTCTCCTTTTCTGTGCGCTCCATCCAGCGCGCGGTGAGCCAGTCAACGACGGTCGTGAAAAGGAGCAGAAGGACGAACGGCGGATTCCAAACTCCGTAGAAGACGTAGGACGCGGCGAGGAGTATCGCCTTGCGCGCCCCCCACGAAAGCGGGAGGTAGTAGAGGCACAGGACGACCGAGAAGAAGACGAAAAAAGTAAGAGAGTTGAAGACCATATCCGGCAATCCGCGAGCAGACTTGTTAGGGCTGGCAATATACCTTATAACTTCACGCAGGGGTAAAGCTCATAAATCTGCGCGGCGAGCGCACGCCTTCAGTCGGGGCCGTGATTCTTCGGAGAGGTACGTTCGGATGTATAGAGTCGTCGAAGACGTGACGCAGGCCGCGCGGGCCTGGCCCATCTGGTGGCGGCTCGGCCTTCAGGACGTGCGGACGGGCTTCCGCCGCTCGACGCTCGGCGTCGGCTGGATATTCGTCAACTTCGCGGTCACGATTCTCGCCGTCGGCTTCGTTTACGGCGCGCTTCTCGGCCAGCCGGTCAGGGAGTTCCTGCCGTTTCTCGCCGCCGGGCTGGTCGTCTGGCTCTACCTCACGTCTTCAATCGTCGAAGGCAGCAGCGCGTTCGTAGCGTCGGAAGGCTACATCAAGCAGATCGGCGTCGCGCCTTACGTTTACGTCTTCCGGTTCTTCGTGAGCATCACTTTCAAGATGCTGACGAGCCTCGCGGCCTTCGCCGTCGTCGCGCTGCTGCTCGGGGTCGAATTCGGCTGGGGCGTCGCGTGGGCCTTGCCGGGCGTGCTGTTGCTGTGCGCCGTCTCGCTCCTGCTCATCTCGATCTTCGCGCACCTCAACGCGAGGTTTCGCGACGCGGCGCACGTCGCGTCGCTGGGGTTGCAGATTCTGTTCTACGTCACGCCCGTGCTTTGGCCGCCGGAGTTGTTGCGCTCGCGCTCGCTCGGCTGGGTCGTTGACCTCAACCCGCTCTATCACCTTCTGGAAGTCGTCAGGCAGCCGCTTCTGCACTCGCGCCCGGCGGCGGCTTTGAACTATCAGGCGGTCGGCCTTCTGATCGTCGGGCTGACGATATGCGCGTCGGCGTTGACGTGGCGTTTTCACCGCCGGCTCGCTTACCTGCTTTAGAGAACGGGCGCTTCGATTGATGGCAACCGAGCCGCGAATCACACTGAGGGGCGTTGACGTTGAGTTCAGCGTTGACGCGGAGAAGCACCGCAGCCTGAAGTCGGCTGCCGCCGGACTGCTGCGCCCGCGACGGACGGTGCCGCGGACGATTCGCGCGCTGCGCGGCGTCTCGCTCGACATCCGCGCGGGCGAGCGCGTCGGACTCGTCGGGCCGAACGGGGCGGGGAAGAGCACACTTCTGAAAGTCATGGCGCGCATCTACCCGCCCGTGCGCGGCGAGGTCGAGGTCGGGGGGCGCGTCTGCCCCCTCTTCGAGTTCGTCACCGGGTTCGAGATGGAGTGTTCGGGTCGGGACAACATACGCACGCGCACGCTCCTGCTCGGAATGTCGCCGCGCGAGGTCGAGCGGAAGCTGGAGGAGATCGGCGAGTTCACCGGACTCGGAGAGTTCCTCGACTTCCCCGTGCGCTGCTACTCGTCGGGGATGCTCCTGCGCCTCGCCTTCGCCGCCTCGACGGCGGTCGAGCCGGAGATTCTTCTGCTCGACGAAGTGATGGCGGCGGGCGACGCCGAGTTCATCGAGCGCGCGCGCGCACGCATCAACGGCGTGATGGAGCGCGCGAGCATCGTCGTCTTCGCGTCGCACAGCCTGACCACGCTGCCGGAGTTCTGCGAGCGCACGATCTGGATCGACCGTGGCCGCGTCGCCGCCGACGGCCCGACGCGTGAGGTCGTGCGCGCCTACGAGGCGAGCGTCGGCAAAGGCGCGGGGCACGCAGCCGCCGTCGCGGGATGAATTTATGAAGTCTCGCCCTTGAGCAAGCCTCCTCGCCGGGAGCGTCGCGCTCAATCACAAACAGCTATGCAGAGAACGAAGGAAAAGCCGATAGTGACAACGAGGTCTCACGAATGAACTCGGTTCATCTTTTCGTGCCGACGTTTCGCGTGGACGAGACGCTGGAGGCCATCCGCGAGTGTCTTGAGAAAGGCTGGACGGGCCTCGGATACAAGACCGTCGAGTTCGAGGAGGCTTGGAAGGAGTACACCGGCCTTCCGCACGCGCACTTCCTGAACTCCGCGACCGCCGGGCTGCACCTCGCGCTCCGCCTGCTCAAAGAGAGGGACGGCTGGCGCGAGGGCGACGAGGTCATCACGACGCCGCTGACCTTCGTCTCGACCAACCACGCGATACTCTACGAGAGGCTGCGGCCCGTCTTCGCGGACGTTGACGAGTACCTGTGCCTCGACCCGCTCTCGGTCGCCGAGCGCGTCACGCCCCGCACGCGCGCCGTGATGTTCGTCGGCGTCGGCGGAAACACCGGAAGGCTCGCGGAGGTCGCGCGCCTGTGCCGCGAGCGGGGCCTGCGCCTGATACTCGACGCCTCGCACATGGCGGGCACGCGCCTGGGGGGGAGGCACGTCGGCCCGGAGTCGGACGCGTCGGTCTTCAGCTTTCAGGCCGTGAAGAACCTGCCGACCGCCGACTCCGGCATGGTCTGCTTCGCCGACGCCGCGCTCGACGAGGAGGTGCGCCGCTGGACTTGGCTCGGCATCAACAAGGACACCTACTCGCGCACCATCGGGCAAGGCTCTTACAAGTGGCTCTACGATGTCGAGCACGAGGGATTCAAGTATCACGGCAACTCGATCATGGCGGCGATGGCGCTCGTCGCGCTCAAGTACCTCGACGAAGACAACGCTTACAGGCGGAGGATAGCCGCGTGGTACGACGAGATGCTCGGCGGCGACGTTCGTCGCGTCCCCGTTGCGCCGGGCTGCGAGTCTTCGCGCCACCTGTATCAGGTCATCGTCGAGAACCGCGACGAGGTCATCGTCGGGCTGAACGAGCGGCAGGTCTATCCGGGCGTCCACTACCGCGACAACACGCTCTATCGAATGTACAGCTACGCCGAAGGCACTTGCCCGCGCTCGGCGCACGCGAGCGCGAGCGTCCTCTCTCTGCCGATGCACCTGCGCATGACCCGCGAAGACGCGCGCCACGTCGCGGACTCGCTCAGGGAGGCGGTGAGTGTGGCCGGGCAAAGGGAGCCGCTCGAAGTCGCCGCCGCGGAAGGGGACTGAGCGTGAGTCGTTCCGCGCGCACGTTCGCGGCGGACTTCGCCCTCGTGCAAGACCTATGACCAAGCGGTATATCGAGCCGATTGTGGGCGGGCGCGTGCGCCTGCGCCTGCTCGAAGAATCAGACCTGGGCCTGACGCTCGCGTGGCGGAATCAGGATCACATACGCAGTTGGTTCGTCCACTCCGAACCGCTCACCGAAGCGCAGCACCGCGCGTGGTTCGAGCGGTACGCGCCGCGGGACGACGACTTCGTGTTTGTCATCGAGGAGACGAACGAGTTGCATAAGCCCGTCGGCCAAGTTTCCCTCTACAACATTGACTGGCCGAATGCGCGCGCGGAGTTCGGGCGGATGCTCGTCGGCGAGCCGGAGGCGACGGGCAAAGGGCTTGCGAAAGAGGCGACCGCGTTGGCCGTCGAATACGCCTTCGGCGCGCTCGGCATGAAGGAGATCGAGGCGTTCATCAAGAGCACGAACGCGGCGTCGCTCGCCGTACTCTTCTCCTGCGGCTTCCACGAGACGTGGGAGCGCGACGGCCTCAAGCGCGTCGCGAGGCTCGCGCCCTGAAGCGCCCTGTCGGACGCGGTTCACAAGAATGCTACTCGTCAAGCACTTCCTCGAAGACCAGAAGGTTCTCCGCTCGGACGACTCGCCGCGCTCGCCGCTCGTCTCGGTCATCCTCCCGACCTACGCGCGCCACGCTTCGGGGCGGCTCGCGCGCGCCGTCGAGAGCGTCCTCTCGCAGAACTTCGACGACTTCGAGCTGATCGTCGTTGACGACGGCTCGACCGACGGCACGCACGACTTCGTCGAGCGCCTGCGCGCCGAAGACCCGCGCGTCGTGCACGTCCGCCACGAGCGCAACTCCGGCCTGCCCGCACTTCGCGCCAACGAGGGCATCGAACTCGCGCGCGGGCGCTTCATCGCATTCCAGTTCGACGACGACAGTTGGCGTCCCGGCGCGCTCGCCGCGCTCGTCGGCGGGGCGGAGCGTCACGACGGCACGGCTGTCATCGTCGGGCGCTGCCGCGCGCGCGGGCCGAGGGGGCAGCAGGACTACCCCGACCGCGAGGTCGAGCTGCCCTACCTGTACGAGCGTAACCTCATCGCAAACAACAGCGTCCTCGTCCCGCGCCGCCTGGCCGAGCGCCACGGGATGCTCGACTGCCACGTGGCCCTGCGCCGAAACTGCGACTGGGACTTGTGGATCAGGTACGCGCGCCGCGTCCCTTTCGTCGTCGTTGACGAGGTCGTTTCCGACGTTGAGGTGGAGCTGCCGGACTCGATAGGCAGGACGACGCCTTACGACTTCACGCTCGTCCGCTTCTTCCACTCCGCGCGGCGCGACCACCTGCTCACGCCCGCGCGCTGGCGCGAGTACGAGGTGGATGCGCTTCGCGCGGGCGAAGACGAGATCGAGGGCGAGATGCGCCGCAGGCTCTACGAGGAGCAGGTCGTCCCCTTCTACCTCAGACACCGGCACCACTTCCCGCAGGTCGAGAACTTCCCCGCGTCTTTGCCGGCGCGCCGCAAATCAGTCCTCTACACGAAGGAAGTCTATGACGACCCCCTGTGCGAGATTCTGATGAATCACGACGAGGCGACGAGCCGGCGCGGGAGTTACAAGGCTCTCTACCAGCCGCAGTCGCAGGTCGCGCCCGAATGGGTGCGCGAGACGGACTTGCTCCTGCTCGTCAGGCCGTTCCAGCAGAAGGCGGAGGCGCTTCTCGCGCAGGCGCTCGACGCCGGACGCCCCGTGGGTTATTTCCTCGACGACGACTTTCTGACGCTTCACGAGTCCGGGCCGGAGTTCGACTTCCTCGCGCCCGGAGCGCCCGCGCGCCGGCGACTCGCGAACTTGTTGAAGGACTCGGACGCGGTGTGGGTCTCAAGCCGCGCCATCAAGAATTCGGTCGGGCCGCTCAACGCGCGAACCGTCCCTTACGACGGCTCGATACGGCGCGACGAGTTGCCGCGCGACATACGACCGCGCGACAAGTCGAAGCCTTTGCGCGTCGGCTGCACGAGCGGCGGGTACAGGCAGGAGGAGCTTGGTTATCTGTGGGAGGCTCTGTCGCGCTTCTCGCGCGAGCACGGCGACAGGGTCACGTTCGAGTTCTGGGGCGTGGACGTGAGCCGACTCCCGCCGCTCGCCTCGCCCGTCGTCTGCCGCCCGTTCGCGCACAGCTACACGCTCTACCTCGAACGGCTGCGCGACGCCGAGTTCGACCTGTTCCTCGCCCCCCTGCTCGAACGTCCGCGCGCGCGCCTGGCGAAAGCGCCGAACAAGTATTATCTCGCGGCTGTCGCGGGCGCGCTCGGCGTCTTCTCCGACGTGCAGCCATACGAGATGCTGCCCGGCGGACTCACCTGCCTGAAGGCCGAGAACACGGTCGAGGGTTGGTACGGCGCGCTCGGCGAAGCCGCGCGGATGGACTCGGCGGGCTTCGACCTGATGCGCCGTCGAATGCTCGAACACGTGCGCGAGGAGTTCACCGAGGCGGCGGAGCTTAACACGCACGAGGCCGCGCTGCGCGCGACGGAGTTCCACGCGCTGACGCGCGAGAAGAGGCACGCGGACGGTCGCCCGCGCGTCCTCCTCTTCTGCCCCGCGTTCAGTTGGAAGGGAGACGAGGACGCGTTCGCGCTCTGCGCCGGGTTGCTGCACGACTACGGCGTCCGGCCCGTGGCCGTCTTTCATGGCGGAGGGGACGAGGCGGCCTCGCCCGGCCTGACGGACGCGCTCGCGCGCCGCGGCGTCGAAGTCGAGTTTCTTTCTCCGGCGGGTTCGTTCGAAGACAGGGAGTCGCAGTTGAAGTCCCTGCTTGAGCGACACAACGCCGCGCTCGTTCAATCCTTCTCGCTCTTCCCGACGCTGGGGAATGTCTGTCGTGAGGCGGGCGTGCCGCACGTCGCCGCGCCGGTCGAGGCTTTGGGCGGCACGCTCTGGGAGGCGAGCTTTCGTTACTGCGACGCGACGATGGCGGACACTCTGCGCCGCGCCGAACAACTGAGGCGGATGCTGGACGCGGAGAGGTTCTGCGCGCGCGGGCCGGTCGCGCGTGAGCTTTTCGACCTCGGCACGCGGCGACACCTCGAAGCGCTCGGTGGCGCGCAGGCTTCGTCAACGGGCACGCCGCAGTCGTCGAACGTCGAGACGCTTCGCGTCGTCGCGGTCGGCCCGTTCGGCGAAGGCTCGGCGCACCTGAAGGCGGTCGAGGCGCTCGGTCACTTGAGCGGGAGAGGCTTGAAGTGCCGTCTTGACTTGTACGCGGACGCCGCCGCGTCTCCCGAACGCGCGGAGGGGTGCCGGCTCGCGGCGCTGAGCTTCGGGGTCGCCGACGACTTCGGCCTGCATGAGTACGCGGGCGACGACACTCGTATCTTCCGCGACGCGGACGTTCTGCTCTGCGTGCCGGACGGCGGCGACGTGCCCCATGCGATCAAGGCGGCGATGGCGTGCGGCGTGTTGGTCGTCACGCCCGCGGGTGAGGGCGTCTCGGAGCTTATCATTGACGGAGTTTCAGGAATCGTCTGCGGCGACGACTCGGCTGAAGGGTTGTCGCGCGGCGTCGCGCGCGCCGTCCTGCTGGGGCGCGAAGGGCGGCGCGCGATCGTCGGGCAGGCGCGCCGCGTCGCGCGCTTCGAGCTTCACCCGCGACGCGCGGCGAACGATCTGTTCCGGGCCTACAACCGCGCGCTTGAACTCGCGCGCGCGCGGCAGCCCGCCGGCCCGTCGGATGCCGGCGTCGTCAGCCGCGCGTCGAAGCAGGCCGCGTGCAGCTTCGGCGAAGAGCCGCCTTTCCCCGCGTCGAATCACGTCCTGCTCTCGAAGAGGCTTCGATTCCTCCTCATCCCGCGGCGCGAAGGCTGGTCGGGCCTCGACGTTTTAATCGGGACGCACATGCGCCCGGCGCACGGGAGTCTGCGTTTGCGCGTCTGCTCGACGGAGGGCGAGGTCTTGCGCGAGGAGTGGGAGGACTTGGCGCGCGTCGGGGACAACGAGTGGGTGAGCTTTCGCTTCCCGGCGATAGCGGACGCGGCGCGCAAAACCTTCGTCGCCGAGTTCGGACTCGACACGCGCGACCCGCACACGAGGGTCAGCATCTACGAGAATACGCCGCCCGAAGGCCGCGTGCGCAGACTCCTCCGTCGCGCCGACGGATGGCGTGCGAACGGGCGGGGCGTCAGGCATTCTCTTCACTGTCGCATGTGGTATGCTGGGTGAAGTTCAGAACAGACAGAATTTTTTTACCGGGCTTGACGCGGCGACGTTCGCCGGGCCTGTTACCACGCGCGGCGCGGACTCTTTTTCGGACGGGCGAAGGGAACTGGGCGTGACATCTCAGACACGAAGGCCGCGCGTGCTCGCCGTCCTGCCGGCGTTCATCCCCTCGACCGTCCTGACGGTCGTCAAGCCGCTCACGTCTCTTCACGGCGAAGGCCGAATCGTCGCCGACATCACGCTCGAATCGCTGCTCTCGTCGAGGCAGGTGGAGCGCGCGGACGTGGTCGTCTTCAGCCGCAACACCTCGGCGCGCGCGCTCGACGCGGCGCTCGCGCACCGCAAGCCTTTCATCTACGACATAGACGACGACCTGTTCGAGATTCCGCGCGCCTACGAGAGCGCGCTCGGCGCGGAAGAGGCCGCGCGTCTCGAACGCTACCTCGCCTCGGCTGACCTCGTGCGCGCGTACTCGGAACGACTCGCGGAGCGAGTCCGGCGCATCAACCCGCGCGCCTGCCGCGTTGACTGCGCGGTGGATTGGAGTCTCGTCCCGCAGTCTCCGCCTGAGCGCGACAACGAGAGGGTGCGGATAGTTTACGCGACGAGCCGTTGGCAGGAGGATGAGCTTGCCTCGCTGTTCATGGACGACCTGCGGAGGCTCCTGCGCGAGTACGCAGGTCGCGTCGAAGTCTTCTTCTGGGGCTACCAGCCGCCGGAGCTTCGCGGCGCGCGCGGCGTGCGGATGCTCGACTTCGTGCCGAACTACGACAAGTTCTTCCGCGCCTACGCGCGCGCGGGCTTCGACATCGGCCTCGCCCCCTTGCGCGACGACGCGTTCCACCGCTCGAAGTGCAACAACAAGTTTCGCGAGTTCGCCGCGTGCTGGATCGCGGGCGTCTATTCGGACGTTGAGGTCTATTCGTCGTGCGTCCGCGAAGGGCGGACGGGGCTGCTCGTTTCCGGCGAGCGGGGAAGCTGGTTCGGGGCCGTTTCGCGCCTCGTCGAAGACGCCGCTTTGCGCCGCGGGATTCAGGAGGAGGCTTTCCGCTTTGCGCGCGAGCGTTACCGTCTGGAAAAAACGAGCGCCGTCTGGCTCGCGCACATCGAAGAAGTTCTGCGCGGCGAGCGTCGCGTCGCGTTCGACCAGACGAACGGGGCGGACTTTCGGATGGAGGGAGCGCGTGAGAAGACCGGCGCGCGGCGCAGCGTCAACTCTTCAACGCGCGGGAGCGCCGGCGTGCGCGCGGCGTTCGGTCTTCTGAGGAGGGCGGTCGTGCGCTGCCTGCTGCCGGCGGCGCGCGCGCGGGGCGGCGGCTTGAGGGGCGCGCGTCATTGGTCGCGCCTGTACGCGCACAGCCTCGGCGAGCTTCTTCGCGTCAGGTGGCGGCTCGCGCGCGCCTCGCGCGTCGGGCAGGGCGGCGTTTGAGTTTGTTTGAAGGCGTGGTGTTTTAGGGGAAGGGCCTGATGCGGCCTTCGATAAGCGTCGTGATACTCAACTGGAACGGCCTCGCGCACGTGGGCGCGTGCCTTTCGTCGCTGCGCGCGCAGACCTTCCGAGACTTCGAGACGATTCTGGTTGACAACGGCTCGCGCGACGGCTCTGTTGACTTCGTCCGCGAGAACTTTTCGGAAGTGCGCGTCGTCGCACTCGAAGAGAACCGAGGCTTCGCGGGCGGCGTGAACGCCGGACTCGCTCAAGCGCGGGGCGAGTTCGTCGCGCTGCTGAACAACGACACGGAGGCGGACGCCGAATGGCTCGCGGCGCTGCGGCGCGCGACGCTTGAGAGGGGCGAGTTCGGGATGTGGGCCTCGCGCGTCGTCCTCTTCGACCGCCCCGAAGTTTTAGACAGCGCGGGCGACGGGCTGACGACGACGGGCGCGCCCTTCAAGCGCGGGCACATGCGGTCGTCCGGCGAGTTCGGGCGCGGCTGCGAAGTCTTCGGCCCTTCGGGCGCTGCCGCGCTCTACCGCAGGGACGTGATCGAAGACGCCGGAGGCTTCGACGAAGACTTCTTCCTCGTCCACGAGGACGTTGACCTCGCGCTCCGCGCGCGGCTTCGGGGGCACAGGTGTTGGTACGTCGCCGACGCCGTCGTGCGGCACAAGGTGAACGCTTCAATCGGGCGCATGAGCCGCGGCTACGTCTTCTACGGCCACCGCAACGTCGAATATCTTTTCTGGAAGGACTTGCCGCTGCCCGTTCTTCTCCGGTGCCTTCCTGAGCATTGTCTCTTCGGGCTGCTCTCGCTCGGCTACTTCGCGCTCAAAGGCCGGGGCCTGACGTTCCTGCGCGCGAAGGGCGCGGCGCTCGTCGGGCTGCCGCGCGTGTGGCGCAAGCGGCGCGCGGTGCAGGCGCGCAGAGTCGTCAACGCGGACTTTCTGCTGCGGCAGATGGAGCGGCGCTGGCTCGGCGAGAAGCTCAGGGGCGCGCGACGGCACGGCGGCTTCGGGCGGCGCGCGGTGCAGTCTGAATAACCTTGACCGCCGCGTGTGCGCGCGGGAATCGCGGACGGATGACAGACCTTTCAATAATTCTGGTGAACTGGAACGCCGCGCCGGTGCTGGCCGAGTGTCTGCGCAGGGCGCTCGACGAGCTGCGCGAAGTCAGCGGCGAGTGCATCGTCGTTGACAACGGTTCGGCGCGCGAAGACTTGGAGCTTATCGCGCGCGAGTTTCCACAGGTGCAAGTCATCGCCAACCCCGTCAACCGCGGCTTCGCGCGCGCCGTGAATCAGGGGATAAGGCGGAGCCGCGGGCGCTACATTCTGCTGCTCAACCCGGACGCGTTCCTCTCGGCGGGCATCCTGCGCGCCGTCGTCTCGTTCCTCGACGCGGAGCCGGCGGTCGGCATCGTTGGGCCGTGCGTCTTCGACGCGGACGGCTCGCTTCAGGGTTCCGCGCGGGCCTTCCCGCGCATGGCGACGGCCATCTTCGGGCGCACCACTCTGCTCTCGCGCCTCTTCCCGCGCAACCCCTTCACGCGCCGGCAGGTGCTCGCGTCGCGCCGCGGCGACCCGCGGCAGGTGGACTGGGTTTCGGGCGCGTGCATGTTCGTGCGCCGGGGCGTCTTCGACGAAGTGGGGCTGCTCGACGAGCGATACTTTCTTTACTGGGAGGACGCCGACATCTGCCGTCGCGCGCGCGAGGCGGGCTGGCAGGTCGTCTATTACCCGCGCGCCTCCGTCACGCACCTCGTCGGCGTGTGCAGCGAACGCGCGCCCCTCCTCTCGCTCGTCGCCTTCCACCGGAGCGCGTACCGCTTCTACCGCACGCACGTCACGCGCTCGGCCTACCACCCGCTCAACGCCGTGGCCGCCGCGGGCCTCTCCGCGCGCCTCGCCGCGACTCTTCTCTGGCGACTCGTCCGCCTCTCCCTCAGACCCGCGGCTCGCCCGCGCGCATTGCTCAAGTCCGCGCTGATGGAAACAGACCCGCTGAAAAAGCCACAGGGCGGGTGACGATAAATAACGAAAAAGGGTCGGGCGGAAGTACGGCCCGCGCGGAGAAGGAGACTCTTTGCGACATGACGGACGAAGTGGATTTTGACGCCCTGTCCCGAAAGGCCAACGAGACCGGCGCGATTGAAGACCTCAGCAACCTTTTCGGCCAGGCCTTCGCGCTGAAGACTTGGCACTTCATCGCGCGCGGCCAGTTCCCGGACGTTCACCCGTACATCGCCTCGAACGAGCAGGTGGCGGACGGGCAGTACATGATCCGCGCCTTCACCGACACGGATCGCCTCCTGCGTTTCGCGCAGGAGAATAACCTGATGGAAAACCATCTCGCCGACGAAGAGAGTGCCCTCATCTTAAGCATCCCGACCGACGACATCATCGCCTACCTCGAAAAGTTTATCCCGCAGGGCGCTTACGGAATCTGGTTCAACTCCGACACGAAGAGCGACGGTTTCTTCGTCCCCTTGAAACAACTACAGCCGATTAAAGACTACCTGGAAAATAAAAACCGCCCGCGCGCTTAGGCCGAGACGGGACTCGAAACAGACACGCGGCACCGGTGCGGCAACCGGAACGAGAGAGAATGAGCGAGCTACGGGAGCAGGTCGAACGCCGTCAGCGCGGAGAGATTTCCGGCGAGCAACTGCTGCGCGATTTCGTCGCGCACGAGGGCTGGCTGTTCTTCGTCGCGGAGGGCGGCGTCGAGAAGTGGCGGCGCGATGGCGGAGCGCCCGACTACGTCGTTCAGGCGGACGGGCGCGGCGGGAAGACCCTGTACCTCTTCTCCGACGCCGAGCCGATCAAGACCTACATCAAACAGTCCGGCGTCACCGAGTGGCGCTGCGAAGTGATGACGGCGGCGGGCGCGGACATCTTCGTCTCGCTGCCCGACGACCTGACGTGCGTCACGGTCAACCCCGCGACGCCGCGCGCGTCAGCTACCGCGGCGACGAACTCAAAGGCTTGCGCGAGGTCGCCGAGGCCGCCTACGTGGAGCGGGAACTCAGGTCTTTGTCGGACGGCTCGATCCGCGACGAAGCCGCGCTGGGCCGCGTCGTGTCGGATTTCAGGCGCTACGAGAATTTTCACCTCGTCTCTTACCTCGGAGCCGACGGCCAGTGGACGTATCCGAGGTACGCGGCGGCGGACGGACAAAACTGGGTGATCGCCTTCACCGCGCTCGACAACGCGAACGCATACCTGAAACGCTGCGCCGCCGAGCTGCAAGGTCGCTACCGCATCAGCCGGCTCGACGGGGCGCGCCTCGCCGAAATAACTCTGGCGCTCGACAGCCCCGGCGTCCTCTTCAACTGGGAAGGTTACGCCAAACCGCTGATGCTCAACTCGCAGTTCCTCAGACTCGTCGCCAACCCGCGGTAGGCCCGGCGCTGAAACTTCAACCGTCAGCCCGTTTGAACAATAAAGTCTGTGCGAGTCCGGCGAAGGCCGCGAGCCATGCCGCCAGCGCGAGATAGACGAAGCAGCGCGGGACGAGCATCAGCGGCTCGAAGCCTATCGCCTTCGAGAGCTGGAAGGTGCAGACCGTGTACATCCCAAGCGGGAAGACCATGCCCCAGTATTGCGGGTCGTAGCGCAGGGGGAAACGCTTCTGGACGTGACGCCAGAAGCCGAGCACGAAGAGCAGAGGAATCCACCACGTGCCCGCCGCCCAGAAGAAGAGCGTGAAGCCTTTGAGGAACGGCAGCAGGTCGGCGAGCAGGCCCCACGACGGCGCGGCGATGATGAGCCGCGCGCCCGCGAGCGTCGTGATGGCGACCGCGCCCATGTTGATCCAGTAGGGCGGCGTCAAAAGTATCGGCGTGAAGTTGACGAACGTGAAGCGGTAGAAGATGAAAGTGATCAGCAGCAGGTAGAGCATGCATCCCAGCAGGAACATGCAGAGCGTGAGGAAGAGCAGCGTCTCGCGGTAAGCGCCGAAGCTTCCCGCCAGCAGCGTCCCCAAGACTGAGACCGACTGCGTCGCGACGGTGGCGAGCAGCCAAGTGCCGTTGAGGCCGCTTTCGAGCGTCGGCTTCTCCTCGCGCACGGTGATGAAGGTGAAGAAGGCGTACATGACGACGGCCCAGAGCAGCGCGCCCGCGAGCCACAGCGCGAGCGCCACGCCGTCGCGACCGGCGACGATCAGGAGTTGGCTCCCCAGCACGCACGTCCCCGCGACGACGGTGAAGAAGCCCGGGCCGCGCGCGTGGTCGTTCAAGTCGGCGCGGACGCGCGGGAAGAAGCGGACGAGGCGCACGGCGAGCAGCGCCCAGAGAATCGCGTAGGCCGCGACGTTGACGAACACGAGCGCCCACGCGACGACGGTGAGCGCCAGCAGGTAGGCGGCGATTGAGACAATGCCCGTCGCCATGACGAGCGCGAAGTAGCCGGGAAAGAGGCCCGCCGCCGCGCGGCTGAACGCGCCGCCGTTCGCGGCTTCGTTCGTGCGCGCCTCGCGTGTCGTCGTCATCGCCGGCATCTCAAATTTCGCGCGGGTCGTCGGGGTTCGTCTCTTCGGCCTCTTCGTCGCAACGTTTGCATTCGAGTTCGAGTCCGAGGCGCGAGGCGCGGCCCTCTTCCGTGAGCACCCACGTGCGCGTTGTGAGCGGCGGGTCGTGGCGCACGTGTTGGAAGTGGCCGCACGCAAGCTCCGCGCGCCAGTGGCCTTCGTCGTCGCGGTCGTAGCCGACGATTCTTTGCCTCATCAATCCGCCCCGTTCAAAATTTTCGCCAACGCCGCCCGCGCAGGTAGCCGGTGCTGGTGTGGCGGCGCGACGCGGGCCGCCACCAGAGTATGATCGAGAGCGAGATGAGCCAGCAGACGCCGCTTGCGACGACGAGCGGCACAAGCTCTCTGTAATGATGCGCGAGCGCGGCTTCGACCGTCGCCGCCAGAATCCAGAGCTGCGCGACGTTGATCATCACGAGCATGATGAGCCGCGCCTGCTCGACCGCCGCGCGCCCGCGCGCAGTCTTTCGCCTGCCCGCTCGCGCGTCGCCCAACGGGTACGCGGTCCGCGTCTCGCGCGCGCGACGCCGCGCGAGTTCGTCTTCACGCGCGTTGAAGGGAGCGCGGTCGCCGGACTTAAACTGCGCGCTCATCGCCGCCCGCCTTTCTCCCCACGGCCCAGACCTCCGCGCCGCGCATCTCTAAAACGATCCGGTCGAGCGGGCGCGGCGGCGGGCCGTAGAGGACGCCCCCGGTCTGCACGTCGAAGCCGCCCTCGTGGCACGGGCACTCAAGCCGCCCGCGCTGCCGCTCGAAGTAAACAGGGCAGGCGAGGTGCGAGCACTTCTGACCGTAAGCGTGATACTGCCCGTCCGCGGTGCGGACGAGGATGGCCGTGTCGCGCTCGGTCGGGTAGCGGAAGTTGAGCGACGCGCCGGGCTGTAAAGTTTCCGCGCCTTCGATCTTCGTCGCGGGATAGCCCGGCTCTTCGCGCGCGTCGAGCGCTGACTTGGCGGCGAAGCCGGCAGCGCCGGCGAACAGCGCCGTCGAGGTCAGCGCGAGGAAGTTGCAGAACTCGCGCCGCGTGACCTGCGCCTCCTCGCCGCGCTCGTAAGGGAAGTCGTGCTGGTGCGCGGCGACGGCGCGGCGCACGTCGCGCTCGTCGCTCAACTCGCCGTCGTCGCCCGGCGCGCGCCCGCTCGTCACATCGAGTTTATTCGTGCTCATAGGTTGAAAGCCGTGATGAGTGATGAGTGATAAGTGATAAGAAACTGCGGGCTGCTTTTTACTTATCACTCATCACTTATCACTTTTCAAAATTCATTGCTCTTGTCGCTCTCTTCGACCTGCGTGTCAATCCACGACTCGCCGCGCGCCTGCTGCCCCTCGGACAGACCCAGCCGCCCCTCGAAGACGCCGCAGCCGTCAACCTTCACTTCGTCCGCGTCGGTCGGGAGCATCAGGTAAACTTTCGTCTCGACCCTCTGGTTGCCGAAGACGTGGACGTTGACCGGCTTCGTCCGGCGCAAGGGCACGATCTGCTCGTAGCGCCCGAACGAGAGCGCGCCCGTCGGGCACACGCTCGCGCACATCGGCTTGAGTCCTTCGCTCGTGCGGTCGTAGCACATGTCGCACTTCATCTGGAGGTGCATCGCCGAGTTGTACTTCGGCACGCCGAACGGGCAGGCGTTGACGCAGTTGCGGCAGTCGAGGCAGCGCGGCTTTAAGGCCGACATGACGATGCCCTCTTCGCTAACCTTGATGGCGTCCGCCGGGCAGACGAGCGCGCACGTCGGCTCGACGCAGTGCATGCAGACGGTCGGCATCGTCGCCGTCGTCTCGGCGCGGTCGAGGTAGTCCACGAAGATCATCGAGTAGCCCTTGTGCGTCCCGCACTCGCGGCACGCCGCGACGCAACTGCGGCAGCCGATGCACCGCGCCGGGTCTATGAACATCGTCTCTTCCATCAGTCTCCCCTTGTTCGTCTCACTGGCCGCCGTCGCGCAGGCGCGTGACCGAACTGCTTTCCGTCCCGCGCCGCCGGCGTCCGAGCAGCGGCAGCGCGCGCGCGTGAATCTTCTCGACGCGGGCGGCGCACGCCTTGAATTCGGGAATCTTCGACACGGGGTCGAGCGCCGGGTTCGTCAGTTGGTTGACGGCCAGTTGCTCGCCCCAATGATAGGGGATGAAGATCGTGTCGGGCCGAATGGTTCGGACGACGAGGGCGGGGAAGACGCCTTCGCCGCGGCGCGAGACGACTTTGACGCGCTCGCCGTCCGAGACGTTCAGGCGCGCCGCCGTCTCAGGATGAATCTCGACGTAAGGCTCAGGGCACTGCTGCACGAGGAAGCCGATGCGCCGCGTCTGATTGCCTGAAAGATATTGATAGACAACTCGGCCCGAAGTCAGGATTAGGGGGAACTCTTCGTCGGGCACTTCCGCCGGAGGGTTGTACTCGATTGGGTGAAACTTCGCCTTGCCGTCCGGGTGGTTGAAGCGCTCTTCAAAGAGACGCGGCGTGCCCGGATGGTCTTCCGCGGGGCAGGGCCAGAAGACCCCGTTCTGCCGCTCGACCTTCTCGTAGGTGATGCCGTAGTAGTCGGCGTTCCCGCCGCGCGAGGCGACGCGCAGCTCGTCGAAGATTTCGCGCGGGCTGTTGAACGTGAAATACTTTCCGCGGCCCATGCGGCGCGCGATCTCCTGCACGATCCACCAGTCTTCTTTGGCCTCGCCCGGCGGGTCGTTCGCCTTGTTGATCTTGACGACGCGCCCCTCGCTGTTGCACGTCACGCCCTCGTCCTCGCTCCAAGCCGAGCCGGGCAGCACAACGTCCGCGTAGCGCGCCGACTCCGACATGAAGAAGTCTATGTTGACGTAGAAGTCCAGACCTTCGAGCGAGCGGCGCACCTCGTTGATGTCGGGGAGCGAGACCATCACGTTGTTGCAGAGCGAGAGCAGTCCGCGTATCTCGCCCGCGCGCATCTTGCCGAACATCTCGACGACCGAGACTCCGGCCTGCGGCAACTCCTCTTCCGGCAGTCCCCACGCGTCGCAGACGTAACGCCGGTGCTCCGGGTTGAGCATCGAACGCTGGCCGGGAAGTTGATCCGCCTTCTGCCCGTGCTCGCGCCCGCCCTGCCCGTTGCCCTGACCCGTTATCGTGCCGTAGCCGCGCCCCGCCGCGCCGATCTTGCCGGTGGCGAGGACGAGGTTGATGTAGGAGAGGACGTTGTTGACGCCGTTCGTGTGGTGCTCGATGCCGCGCGCGTGCATGACCATGCCGGTCTTTGCGCGACCGTAGAGGCGCGCGGCCTGCACGATCTTCTCGGCGGGCACGCCCGTGATCTCCGCCGCGAGTTGCGGCGTGTGGCGCAACGCAAGCTCGCGCGTCTCGGCCCAGCCGTTCGTGCGCGCGGCGATGAACGCTTCGTCGGCCAGCCTCTCCTGAATGACGACGTGGAGCATCGCATTCAGGAGCGCCACGTCCGTGCCGGGCCGGAGTTGCAGGTGCAAGTCGCCCTGCCGCGCGGTCGGCGTCTCGCGCGGGTCAACGATGATCCAGACCCCGCCGTTGTCTCGCTGCTGCCAGAGGAACTTGTTGAGGACGGGGAAAGTCTCGGCGCAGTTCGCGCCCGCGATGAGCAGCACTTCGGCGAGCGGGATGTCGCTCCACGGGTTCGCCGCGCGGTCAATGCCGAACGCCTTGTTGTTGCCCGCGGCAGCCGAGACCATGCAGAGCCGCCCGTTGTAATCAACGTAGCGCGTACCCAGCCCCGCCCGCGCGAACTTGCCCATCAGGTACGTCTTCTCCGTCGTCAGAGACGAGCCGGAATAGACGCCGATTGAGTCCTTGCCGTGCTTCGCCTGCAACTCTTTGAACTTCGCGACGACCAAATCCAGAGCCTCGTCCCACGTCGCGCGCTCGAACGTGCCATTGCGTTTAATCAGAGGGTGGAGCAGGCGGTCGGGGTGATGAACTTGCAGGTAAGCCGTGACGCCCTTCGGGCAGAGCCGGCCCTCGTTGACGGGAAAATCGTAGCGCGGCTCGAAGCCGACGACGTGGTCGCGCTCGACGAGAAGGTTCATGCCGCACTGCACGCCGCAGTAGGGGCAGTGCGTCGGCACGACTTTGTCAATCACGCGGTCGGCGCGCCAGCCCTCATACGGCTCGTCGTGCAGGTGCGGGCCGAACTCCGCGACGATCTTTTCGAGATTGCCAACTTTACCCATGTGACCTTTATGAGAATGATGAATGATGAGTGCTGAATGATGAATTAAGAACAACTCGCCTTTCACTCATCATTCATCACTCATCATTTCAATCGTGCCCGCCCTCCGCGCGCGAGCCGTAGAACACTTCGGCCTCGCCGCGCGGGAGTTGTGCGTAGGCGAGTCCGCGCATGACGCGCTTGCAGCGCGGGCAGTAGTCTTGCAGCGTGTGGCCGTCGGCGGTTCGGTAGTCGAAACCGAGCTGCGTGACGACCTCCTTCAAATCGTCGAGCCACATCTGCCCGACGAACTCCGTGCCGCAGCGCGGGCAACGCGCCTGCGCCTCCTCGCGCTCGCGCCGCTGGTAGAGTTCGACGCCGACCGACGCCGGGCGCTGGACGACGTGGAAGAGTTTGCCGAACGGCAGGTAGAAGAGCGTCATGATGACGAGCGCCTGATGCGAGAGCGCGACGAAGTGGTACATGTAGCCGCCGAGCCAGAGGCTCGAAGCGGTCAGCATCAGGCCCGTCACCGAGACGGAAATCAACAGGAGGTGCGGGACGAAGTCGAGGAGGAACTGTTGGAGCGCAATCGCCCCGCGGTCGTGGAGACGCCGGTGGATGGCGATGGCGCAACCCGCGATCACCATGATGGCCGTGAAGTCGAGCGCGTGAAAGGTTATCCACGCGAGCAGGCTCCGCCCGTCGAAGACGCCCGTGGGGAAGCCGAAGAGGTATGCGCGGTAGCCGCGCGCGCCTTCGAGTTTGAAATGCACCCAGCCGAAGACGAGCGGGAAGGTGATGAGCGCCGAGAAGACGCAGCCCCACATGATGAGCGCGTGCATGAGCCAGCGCCTGCCGCCGCGCCGCGCGATGAAGCGTTGCTCGACGATGTTGTGCGCGAGCGACGCGGCGGCGCTCTTCGCGTTCTGCGCGAGCCTTCGGCGTTCGCGGAAGAGTTGCCAGCCGCGCCGCCAATAGACGCGCGTCGCGGGGCGCTCAAGCCACACCGCGTAGCGATAGACGACCGCGCCGAAGGCGACGACGCTCGCCACCGTGTAGCCGAACAGCGCCGGGTCGTAATGTTCGAGGTTGCGCGAGCCGACGACGACCAGCAGCGTCAAGACGGCGGAGGCCACGAGGCCGAAGACGACGGGGCGACGATGTGTGTCCGCTTCGTTAATCCGTTTCACGGAACTCTCTCGACTCGGTCGCGTCCGAACGCGCGGGCGAAAAAGCGCCCGGCGCACGCGGCCCGTTGACGTGGTCGCCGCGCGGCGGCTGTGTGCTTCGCGACTGCTCGAAGCGTGGAAGCTGCGAAATGTTATAGAGGTCAAATCATTATATTCATCGTCCGCTCAAAGACAACTCCGGCGATTTGCCGGCGACGAATCGGCGCTTGGATTGAACGAAGCGACTCACCGTTTGCGTCGAGTCGCGAGACCGCGAAACACTTAAACTTGAAATCGAGCGTCGAACGGTCGAAGATAACCCCGATGCCGACGGATAAAATCGCCGCACTCAGAAACACTTCGCTCTTCGGCGAGCTGGACGAGAAGACCCTGCGCGCGCTGGCCGCACGCGCCGTCGAGCGACGTTACGCGCGCGACGAAATCCTCTTCATCGCGGGCGAAGAGGCGCGCGGCCTCTTCTGCGTCGTCCGGGGCGCGGTGCGCGCCTTCCGAGAAAGCCTCGACGGGCGCGAGCAGGTGATCCACGTCGAGCGCGCGGGCGCGACCGTCGCCGAGCTTCCGGTCTTCGACGACGGCCCTTACCCTTCGACCGTCGCCGCCGAAGAGGCGACGACCGTCCTCTTCATAGACAAGCGCGACGTGCGCCGCCTCTCTCTTGAGCATCCCGAAATCGCTCTGGCCGCGCTCAAGGTTCTCGCCGGTCGCCTTCGTCGTTGCGCCGAGCTGGTCGAGACTCTCAGCCTGCGCGAAGTCGGCCAGCGCCTCGCGCGCTTCCTCCTCGCCGAAGGCCGCGCCAAAGGCGCGCGGACTGGCGAGGGCTTGCGCGTCGAACTCACACACACTAATCAACAGATCGCCGCACGCGTCGGCTCGGTGCGCGAGGTCGTCTCGCGCGCGCTCACGCGCCTCCAGCACGACGGCCTCGTCCGGCTCGAAGGCCGCCGCCTCACGATTCCCGACGAGAAGGCGCTCGCCACCTTCGCGGGCGAAGACTGAGTTCGCTCGCACACGAATCAAGGCGAATACGTTCGGCTGCTGAAGCGCGGCGGCAGGTTCGCGAGTTCGCGCCGCACGTCAACAAGGAGACGCGCCTGCGTTTCCGCGTCGAGCAGCACGCCCGCCCAAGCGTAAACCTGACCCTCTTCGCGCGCGTTGTGCTCCGCAAGGCGCGACGCGACCGCCTCGACGGCGCGGAGAATCCTTCCCGTCTCGGCTTCCGCGCCGCGGCCCTTCGGGGCGGAGAGAAGGGCCGCGAGCGCGCCCACGGCGGCGGCCAGTTCGCGCATGAAAAAGTCGTGGTCGCGCCGCAGGGACGAGACGGCGCTTTCGGCCTCCGCGTGAAGCGACGCGTCGGCGCGCGTCGCCCGGAGCAAGGCTGGGAACAGCCGCAGGTGCTCCGCTCGGATGTGAACGGCGAGCCGCGCCCAGACTTCGTCGAGTTGGCGGTGGGCCGCCCGCGCGTCCGCGCCATCGCGCAGCGTCGCGCGGAGTTCGTCGAGCAGCCTAACGACCGACTCGTGATCGTCTTCGAGAAGCGATTGCCCCGTCATCTCATCCTCGATTCGGGCGGCGCGCGAGAGTCTGTTCGTCAGTCTCTCTCACGCGCCCTCCAACTCGACGGCGCGCGGGAAGAGGATGTTGTTTTCGAGATGGATGTGCTGGTGCAAATCCTTCTCAAGCTCTTCGAGCGCGCGGTAGAGCGTCTGGTAGCTGACGCAGGCGTCGGCGGGCGCGGTGTAGTCCGCGGTCGTCGCCCGCAGCTCGCGCAGAATGTCGCCCGCCGTGTCGTGCTCCGACATCATCACGCGGACGGGGTTGCCGACCGTCCCGAACGGCGCGTAAGGCATGGGCCGACCGTTGGCCGCGGCCTGCTCCATCTGCTTGACGTAGGGGAAGAGAATCATCTCCTCCTTGAACATGTGCGGGCGCAGGTCGTCGCAGAGCTGCGCGAAGAGCGCGCGGACGCGCGTCAGCTCCGGGTGGTTCGCGCCGTGTTTCGACGCGACCTTCTCGGCGAGTGCGCTGAGGCGATCCAACTCGTCGCGCGTGAAGGCGTGGTGTTTGTCGAGTATGTAGTCAATCAACTCGGCGAGCGTGCCCGACCGTAAGCCCTCCGGCGTCTCGCCCGTGAAGGTGTGAGCCTGTTCGAGCAGGCGCGCGACCTCTTCGACCCCGACGCCAGCCGCGGCGCAGGCGTCGCCGAGCGACCGGCCCCCGCCGCAGCAGTAATCAATCTTCAACTTCTCGAAGACGCGCGTCGCGTTGGGCGTCTCCACGGCGTATTCACGAACCGTCTTGTCCGCGCATAAAGTCATTCAAGTAACCCCTCCCTTTCACCCTCCATTCTGCGGCAGGCGCGGAGTCGGCGCAGTGACTTAAGTCACGGGCGAAAATTTCGTCGGGCGGCGGCGTCGAGCCGAAGAAGCGCGCAAACGACCGAGCCTCTCAGGGTCTTCATGTCCCGCCGCCGTCCTCGACGTGCCGTCCGACCGCGAAGTACCCGATGATCTCTTCCAACTGCGCGCGCGGTACTCTCAGGAACTTGCCGACGACTGCGGGGTCGAATTGCGTCCCGGCGCAGCTCTCCAACTCCGCGGTCGCCGCGTCATACTTTACCGCCCGGCGGTAGGGCCTCCGGCTCGTCATCGCGTCGAAGGCGTCGGCGACCGCCACGACGCGCGCGTTCAGGTCAATCTCTTCGCCGCGCAGTCCCGCGGGATATCCGCGCCCGTCCCAACGCTCGTGGTGTTCGGCGACGACGCGGGCCACCCGCTCGTCCGCGACGGGCAGGCCGCGTAGCAGGCGCGCGCCGTCTTCGGGGTGGCGGCGGACGGCCTCCCACTCCGCGCCGGTCAGCCTCCCCGGCTTGTGCAGCACATCGCCGGGGATGAAGACCTTGCCGATGTCGTGGACGAGCGCCCCGTGGCGCAGTGCGCGCAGCCGGTCGCCGGCGACGCCGCAGACCTTGCCCAAAAGTACGCTCATGCGGACGGTTCGGACCGAGTGGCGGAAGGTGTATGCGTCATGCTCCCTGAGAGACTTCAGGAGCGAGCGGATGAGCGCCGCGTCGGCGTCGCCGTCGTGCGGCGACAGTTGCGCGGGGCGGTATGTGAACTCTCGCATGACTCCCCCGAGGTGATTGGCAGGCGGTGACATGGGGGAAGGGTGCGCCGCCGGGCCGTAAGCCGGCTGTGAGGTCTCGGGGCAAGAAGATAAAACTATCTCGCCTCTTAATCATAGTCCTAAAGCGAGCGCACTTCCACGACACAGGCGGCGCGTCTCGTCCCGGTGGACGCCCCCAGGTGTGAATGACGACAGCGCAGCCCTTGGTGCTTACCGGCGCGTGTATGTAATATCTGCGCAAACGGCGGCGCGGCCAAAAGTCTCTGCCGCCGGAAATGCTTGCGAAGGGACGGGCGACACGATGTCGAAGAATTGAACCAGCGCTTATCAGTGGGCGCAAGTTTTGCGACACGACACTGACAGCCCGCGGCCCGCCGCCTAGCCCCGCCTTTCGCGCGGGGCCGGCCCGGCGTCCCGCGAACCCTTTAACCCGCTTACGAAGCCAGAATCAAAGGCGAGCGTTTCGCGCGCCGCCGGCACCTTGTCTGCCTTCCGGTGCCGCTGCTCAAACGGCCAGGCGTCTCGGTCGCGCGCGCGTGCCTGAGCTTTGTAGCTTGGAGGAGGAGAAAGAGATGAGCGATGCGGAGCCGCGAGCGAAGGCGTTTGACCTTCGCGCCGTTGATGGGATTGTCGCCGGGACGATTGCGCCCGCCGCCGTTGAAGTGGATGGCGACGGGGCGTTCCCACGCGCCGCGCTCGACGCCTTCGGGCGGGCGGGGCTTTTAGGTTTGATTAGTTCGCGCGAGGTGGGCGGACTCGGGGAGTCGCACCGCGCCGCGACGCAGACGGTCGAGCGCGTGGCCTCGGCCTGCGCGTCCACGGCGATGGTTTTGTGCATGCACTACTGCGCCGCCGCGGTCGTCGAGGCGCACGGCCCGCGCGAAGTCCGCGAGGCGATTGCGCGCGGGCGTCACGTCACCACGCTCGCGTTTTCGGAGAAGGGATCGCGCAGTCATTTCTGGGCACCGGTCAGCACGGCAACTGCGACCGACGGCGGCGTCCGGCTCGACGCGCAGAAGAGTTGGGTCACCTCGGCGGGAGAGGCTGATTCTTACGTCTGGTCGAGCCGACCTTTAGAGGCCGAGGGCCAGAGCACGATCTGGCTCGTCCCCGCGGACGCGAAAGGACTCTCCGTCCCGACGCCGTTCGACGGGATGGGACTGCGCGGCAACAGCTCGTCACCGATAAACGCCGACGGCGTCGTCGTCCCGCGCGAGAACATGCTCGGCGCTGACGGCGACGGCTTCAACATCATGATGGGCGTCGTGCTCCCTTACTTTCAGTTGATGAGCGCGGGCTTCTCGGTCGGAACGATGGAGGCTGCGACGAGTAAGGCCGCGGCGCACGTCGCCGGCACTAAGTTCGATTACCTGGGGAGCGCGCTCGCCGACTTGCCGACGGTGCGAGCTTACGTCGCGCGGATGCGCGTCAAAACGGACATGTGCCGTGCCCTTCTCGAAGACGCGCTCGCGGCGCTCGAAACCGGGAGGGAGGACGCGATGCTGCGCGTCCTTGAAGTCAAGGCCGCCGCTGGCGAGGCCGCGACCGAAGTGACGGAACTGGCGATGCGCGTCTGCGGCGGCGCGGCCTTCCGCAAAGAGGCGGGCGTCGAGCGCCACTTCCGCGACGCACGCGCGGCAACGGTGATGGCACCGACGACGGATGTCCTCTACGACTTCATCGGCAAGGCCGCGTGCGGCCTGCCTCTCTTCGGTTAAGAGAAAGGGGCGCAGACAGTGATGAGCGATACGGATACTCTTCTGCTGGGCGCGGTCGCCTACGACCTGAAGGTCGTGACGATCTGGGAGGGCTTCAAGGCGTACTTCTCGCGGCGCGGCCTTCCGTTCGACTTCGTCCTCTTCTCAAACTACGAGCGGCAGGTCGAGTCGCACCTGGCCGGGCACTTTCACGTCGCGTGGAACTCGCCGCTCGCTTGGGTCAGGACGCGCAGGCTCGCCGCCGCGCGCGGGCTGAACGTGGAAGCCGTCGCCATGCGCGACACCGACCAAGACCTCACCTCCGTCGTAGTCGTGCGCGGCGACTCCGGCGTTCGCTCCGCCGCCGACCTGCGCGGCAAGCGCGTGGCCGTCGGCGCGCTCGACTCGCCGCAGGCGACGCTCATCCCGCTCTCGCACCTGAGGGCGCAGGGTCTGACTCCCGGCGAGGACTTCGAGGTCAGCTACAAAGACCTGCTCGGCGGCAAGCACGGCGACCACATCGGCGGCGAGCGAGAAGCCGCGCGCGCACTCGTCGCGGGCGACTGCGAAGCGGCCTGCATGATTGACGGCAACCACCTCCTCTTCGTCTCCGAGGGGACGCTTCCGGCGGGGGCCACGCGCGTGCTGACTCAGACCGCGCCTTACGATCATTGCAATTTCACGGTCGGCCCCGGAGCGCCTTCGCGGCTCGTCTCGCGCTTCCGCGAACTCCTGCTCGCGATGTCTTACGACGACGCGGAAGTGCGCCCGCTCCTCGACCTCGAAGGTCTGAAGTCCTGGCGCGAAGGTCGGCTGCAAGGGTACGAGGCGTTGGAGCGCGCGGTGGACGAGGCGAAGTTCTATGACGCAGACGGGAACATCATCATCGCCGGTTATAGATATTAAAGACCTGGTCCTCGACCGCGGGGCGCACCTGCTGCTCAAGAGGGCTTTGTCTGCTCTGCCGCCCGGAGGTTTGCTCGGCGTCAGGGGGAGCGCTCCAGACCTCGCCGTCCACCTGCGCGGTTGGTGCCGCACGCAGGGGCACGAGTTCATCACGCTTGAAGCAGATGGTCGGTCGTGTGACGAAGCGGCGACGGGCGCAGGCTCGCCTCTGGTGGCTTGGGTCGTGCGCGGCGCGGCGGACGGCGGACGACTGCGCGGTGCGGAGACCGCGGGCGTCGCTGACCCTCGCGAGCCGGGCGCGTTGGTCGAGCGGCCTCCGGCTCGTTGGGGACTGGCCGCGCGCGGGGCTTTGGTCGAGGCCGGCGGGCCGGAGTTCTACTTCCCGCTCGACACGAAGGCCGAGGTGTGGGCCGACAGCGTCCCGCGTCTCTACCAGCAGGCGGCGGCGGCGCAGTGGGACCCGGCGACGGCGATAGACTGGGACGCGCCGTTCAATCTGCCCTCCGAGGTCGAGTCGGCGGTCGTGCAGGTGATGACTTACCTCGTCGAGAACGAGACGGCGGCGTTGCTCGTGCCCGCGAAGTTTCTGGCGCAACTCCACCCGCACTTCCGCGAGGTCATGCAACTCCTCGCCATCCAAGTCGCTGACGAGGCGAGGCACGTCGAGGTCTTCACGCGCCGCGCGACGCTGCGCCGGAAGGGTGCGCTGGGACTCTCGACCGTCGGCGGGCAGCAGTCTTTGAAGACTCTGTTCGACGAGCCGGACTTCACGCTCACATCTTTCCTGCTCTCGGTCCTCGGCGAGGGAACCTTCCTCAACCTGCTGTGGTTCCTTGAGCGTCACGCGCCCGACCCCGTGACGCGGCAGATCGCGCGGCTCGCGGCGCAGGACGAGGCCCGGCACGTCGCCTTCGGCATGGGCCATCTGCAATACGCCGTCGCGCTCGACCCGTCCACGCTCGACCGCCTCGCCGCGGCGGCCAACCGCCGGCACGACGCTTTGGCTCACACTGCCGGTCTGAACGAGGAAGTGTTCGACGCCCTCGTCCTCATGGCGGCGGGCGGCTGGGGGCCGGATTCAATCGCCGCCGGGTTCGAGAAGGTACAGGCGCTCAAGCGAGAGATGGCGGCGGATCGAACGAGCCGCCTGATCAAACTCGGCTTCGACCCCGACTCAGCCACTAACCTTTCGGAATTACACACGCGTAATTTTATGTGACTGATGCATCCGCCGCGCATGGCTCTGGGCGCGTCGCGCGGCGAAGTAGGGGCCGATGGTGGCGCTTCGCTAAGAATGAGCCTGAGCGCAGCGGCGTTCGCATACATTCACGCGGCGAGTCCGATTGGCGGCGAAGAGGAGAGTGATGAGCAAGAGACCTGCGTGAGCCAGACGGTCGCAGGCCTCTTGATTCGATCGTTCATTGACGCTCGGCGGGGCGTGACGCCGAGCTTGAAGTTTGTCGGGTTTACTGCGGCGGCGTGAAGCCGTTGAGCGGGTTGCCGTAGAAGGCCTCGGTCTTCCACGCCGCCTTGTCCCACGCGCCGTCCTGGTCGCCGATGACGGCGACGGGCACGATGAAACGGTCGTCGCCGAGTTTGTTCGCCGCGGCGATGCCGTTGTCGAGTTTGCCGCCGGGCTGCACGGTGAACTTGATGGAGCGCGCGAGGTGGTTTTTCCACAGCAGCTTGAACTCGTAGTCGCCGGGGTTAGAGGCGAGCAGGTAGAGCGGGCCGAACATGCCTGGCCCTTCGCCCGTCTTGTCCCAGCCGCGGACGTTCGGGAACGTGCAGCGGACGCGCGACCACTTCGCCTTCTGCGGCACGGAGTCGTCAACGAAGTGCGTCGTCCCGTCGTCGAGTTCCGACTCGCAACTCGCCTTGCCGACTTCCTCGCCCTGGTACATCATCTTGCCGACTTCCTTGCCCTGATAGAACAGGTGCGGCTGAAACTCCACCGCGTCGCCGCGCACCCAGAAGGCGAGATTGAAGACCGGCTTGTCCCAGCCGCGCGTGTCGTCCGCCGTCAGATAGACGTAGCCGATGGGCAGGTTCCAGTCCTGATCCACGAAATAGACGAAGTGGTTGGCGAACTTCCCCGTCTTGATCTCGTTCGAGTGAACTTTCCCGACCTTCGCGCGGCCCGTGAAGAGCGTCGCGTCCGCGCCCGCGAGTTCGTTGCGCATCTTGATTGAGAAGTTGACGACGCCCGTGTAGAGCGTGCCCTTGTCTTCGGGGATGCCGTCGCGCCCGCCGCAGGTGGTGTGCATCGAGCGGCCCGCCTGCGTCTCCTCGGTCGGGCAGTCGAACTTCACCCACGCGCCCGCGCCCGGCATCGAGAACTCGGCATAGAGCTGCGAGCCGCTGGCGACGGGGCCGTTGACGCTGAACTCCAACTGCGGAACCCAGCTCCAGGTGTCGTAGCTGCCCTTGTACTCGCCGTTCGTGTAGGCGGTGACTTGGAGAGAATCTTTATTGATGGTCGGCTGATCTTGGCTGGCGGCGGAGTTGTCGGTGTTCGTCGTCGGCGTCTCGCTGCGACCCGTCGGCTGCGTCGTCGCGCCGGTGTTTGTCGCCGGCTGAGAGTCGCCGCTCGGCGTCGGCTGCGTCTTCGGCTGGCTCGTCTTCGGGAGTTTGATCTTCGGCAACTGCGCCGAAGTGGTCTGCCAACACACGAACGCCGAGACAAGTAACGCGCAAGAGAGCAAAGATAGCTTTCTCATCTTCTTTCAACCTCCTGAAAAGCTGACGGACAAAAGTGTGGATTCCCCGCTCACTTGGATAAGACGAAGCGGAGAAAATATTTCGGCGCGGCGACTTCGACAGTCGTCGTGCCGGTCGGTCACGCCGTAAGGTTTATTAACTTTAGCGGGCGTTGCCGAGCGCCTTCGTAAACTCTCTCAGGAAAGACGCCAGAATCATGTAAATACTGATCACCGCGATCAGGAAATTTAACGTCAGCCCCGCCACCCCGATAAATCCGATCCGCTTTCCTCTTTTGTAGAGGGCGATCAACCCGACGATAATGCCGATTGGGGCCAGCAAGAGGGTGAGGATTGCCACGACAGCCGGTTCCACTTCATCGCGATCAAAATCTCCGAGCAACTTGCCGGCGGCGAGACAGAGGCCGGCAAATAAAGCGATCACGAGAGACGTGACGGCCAAAGCCGATCTCTTCTTTGTAGTGTCTCTTACTACTTTCCGCACGTCGCCCATCGCGTCAATCTACTTTCGCGGAGGCGGCACGTCTGCCAGGTTTGATGCGCAAGTAACAAACCTGAGCGTCGGTGCCGCCTCCGCGACCTCGCGGGCGCGTTCGTCAGCGCGCCTCGGAGGCGTACAGGTTACGACCTTTGAATTGCATCCTATTTCTTTATCTCACAGGGTTCGAGATTCACCGTCGTCACTTCGCCCGTGCTTACAGAATTGATTTTTCCCTTGATTTCGACGGTCTTTGTGAATATTCCGTCGGGCTTATCCCCTTGAAAAGCACAGGTGATTTCCTTCGTGTTGGTTGCCGTCTGCTCATTTAACAGCGTCACGAGTTGGTGGTTGCCCGAACTCGACGTTCCCGAAACGTATCCGGTAACGGCGACTTCCTTGCCCTTCCAGGCGTCTTTGTCCGCCGCAACGCTGTCAACCAGTTCGATAACCTTGACGGCTTTGTCGGGGCTGACATCGCCGGGCTTCAAAATGCTTTTCGCAGGCTCCGCATTCTTGGCCGCCGCGTTGTTTGCCGTAGTGTTTGCCGGGGCGTTCGTATTTACGGCATCACTCGTTTTGCTTCCGCACGCGGCGGCGAAAACGCAGCCCGCGAGAATCGCGACTAAAAGTTTTCCGTGGTTTCTCATTGGTGTCTCCTGTCGAATCTTGATTTGGTTTTCTTACAGAACGACGCGGCGCTTCCGTATCACTGCCGGCGCGATGAATCGTCGTGCTGCACCTCTTGAATTCTTACCGCCTCGACTGCGGAACGGCGACGACACGAAAGCCATTGACGCGCGTTCGATGAGACTCGCCCAGGCGCGAGGCGGTTTACGGGCAGCCGAAGATTTCGTCGCTCACGCTCGAACGATAAATCTCGGCGTTGTATCTTCCGCCGCCCGCGTAGTCCTGCTTGATTCGGGCCGAGACGACGTGGCAGAAGGGGTGATCGTCACCGGGGTCGCGGAAGTAAACCTTCATGGTCTTGTAGCGGTAGCTCGGAAAGTTGTCGCTGTCCCTCTGGATTTCCCAACCGGCTGTGTCTGTGCCGATGCGGAAAATCTTGAGCGCCGAAGGATTTTTGAGAGCGCCCATCAGCAGTTTTTCGCCTGCGGGGTCGCGGAATTGGTAGCTCCCCGGAGAAGGCTTGTAGGTCGGAATCTTCTTCCCGGCGATGGCTGACAGCTTGTCCCACTCCGCGTCGAACTCCGCGCGCGAGGCCGGGTCTTTCAGCCACTTGCTCGCCCACTCTTCGCGTGCGCGATGCGACACGGCGTAGAGCAACTGCTCGCTGGGGCCTCCGGCGCTGACGAGATAGAGGAAATCCGCGGGCGTGTATCTCTCGGCTTCTTCCTGCGCCTTGTGGATGTCGTCCATGAAGACGGCGAGACGAATATCCGGCTTCGAGTCTTCGACTCCGACGGCGCACCTCATGTATTCGTCGCGCTGCGAGACGATCTCCGAGACGATTGCCGGGTTGGAGAGATATTCAAGAAAGGTGTTCGGGGCAGCGCCGCCGAGCTTGCTCTTCAACTCGTCGTCGAGTTCCGCCAGCTTCGGCTGCTCGGCCCCGAGAGTCTTCTGCGCGTCGCCCGCGTCGTTGAAGTGGCGCGCGCCGAAGGCGTTGTAACCTTCTTCGGTCACTTTCGTCTCATCGAGGTTGTGTTTCTTGCCGTAGCATTGCAGGTAAGGCGTCACGTAGTGCTTGTAGTTGTACATGACTTCCGTGAACGCCTGATAGTTGAAATACGGATAGACGGAATTGGCGCTGTACCACTGAACCGAATCCGGCGACTTGAGTTCGGCGACCTTGTACGCCGCGCCCGACTTGCCGACGATCCTGACCGCCTTGACATCCCTGAAGCGGTCAACGGCAACCGCCTGATCGCCCACGTTCAGGTTGGCGTTGTAATCGGTCGGCGCGTTCGGGTTGGTCTGAACGTCTCCTTGCGGGGCGTCGGAATTTCCGCCCGGCGTTCCATTGTTGGGCGTTGTCCCCCCCGGCTGACTCACGTCGGGCTTGTTCGGACGCTTCGGCTTCGGGATGTTGACGCCTCCGAGTCTGATTTGGGCGGTAAGCTGGTGCGACGCGCAGGGCAGGGCTGCGGCGAGCAGACAAAGAGTGATGACCGTTCGTTTCGTCAGATTCAAAGCGGGCATGATGTCTCCTTTCCCGGTGCCTTCGGAATTCTGAGCCGTCCGTGCGAGCGAAAACGGCTTCAGAATTTATCGGTTCACTCAGATGAGACGTTTCGGGAAAAACATTTCAGGCGGGTGATAAGGAGGGTCGGCGGTGCTGTATTTTTTGCGTGCCTGAGAAGAAATAGATAGGCGGCTTGTTGCTGACGTGTGCGGCTCGCCGTCCCGCTTCAGCGCCCGCCGTCGAGGCTCGCCCATTCGCCGGACTGGATGAAGTTGGCCCAGTAGAACGGGTGAAGTTTCGGGTCGCGGCGGAGCATTTCGAGCTGCACCTGTCGCAGAGCCGCGCCGCGCCCCATGCCTTGCTTGAGATTCTTGTAGTAGTTCGTCATCAAGTTGCGCGTCGCGTAGTCGCTCGCGGGCCAGAGGCTCATCACGAGAGATTCAGCGCCCGCGAGCACGAAGGCGCGGCGCAGCCCATAGACGCCCTCGCCGTTGTGCACTTCGCCGAGGCCCGTGTCGCACGCCGAAAGCACGACCAGCTTCGTGCCCCAGAGGTTCAGTCCCGATGCTTCGAGCGCGGTCAGGATTCCGCCGCCGCCCGACGCCGCACCGCGCCGGTTCGCGCCCGCGAGCGCCAGCCCCGAACGCAGCAGCGGGTTGTCACTCTCAGCCGACGCCGCAGCGCCGCGCGCCGTCTTCGTCGCCGCCGTCGCTGTCGCCGTGCGCGCTTCGCCGCCAGCGGTCTGCGGAGTCTGAAGAAAGAAGCCGTGCGTGGCGATGTGAAGGATGCGCGGCGCGACGGCCTGTTTGAGCGCGTCGGTGGTCGCGCTCGCTCCGGTTAAAAGTTTCGCGTCGGGGAAGAGCTTCTGAATCGCGTCCGCCTCTTCAGCCGTGCCGCCGAGCGGCGCGAAATAGAGTTCCGACAGCGAGCGCGCGTCGGTCACGCTCCCGCGTCTCGCGCCCGGCCCGGCCCGCTTCAACGCCCCGCGCGTCGTCTGCTCTTTCGTCGCTTGTGCGTTCTGCTCCTTCGCGTTCGCGCTCGCCCTCTGCTCCGGCGCGGACTCGCCGAACGCCGGGTTGGCGACGACGAGCGGTGCGCTTCTGCTTTCACGCGCGACTTGCATCCGCAGCAGGTCGCGCCCGCTCGTGAGATAAGTGACGCCGTAGCGTTCGACGAGGTAACGGCCCTGCTCGTCAACGAGGGCTTGAAACGGGAGCAGGCTCAGCTCGCCGTCGGGCGAGACGAGCAGTTGCGTCGCGTCGCCCGCCGCGGCGCGCAAGGGTCGCATCAGCTTCTCGTCGAGAGCGCGAGCGAGCGAGCGCGCGTCGCGCCGCTGCGGGTCGCCGAGCGCACGGCGCAGGGCGGCGACCGCTTCGTCAATCTCGCGCGCCTCGCCCAACTCCTTCCACTGAACCTCGCCCCGGCGACGCAGCACGTAGGCGGCGTAGCGCGTCTCGCCGTAAGCCTTCGCGTTGTCCGGCGCTTTCGGGTCGAACGGGCGATAGACCGCGAACTCGACGAGCGCGGCGTCGTCCGGGATCAACGCCTGCACCGACGCGAGCGTGACGGGCTGCGCGCGCTCGTAGTAGCCCGCGCTCCGTTCGCTGATCTCGACTTCGAGGTCTTCGCGTTGCCCCTCCAGACGTTCGACCTGCTGCTGATATTCGGCGGGCGTCGTCTTCTGCGGCGGGCCTCCGACGATGAGTTTCGACAGTTTCGCGTTGGCGTCGTTTAGCTGGTCGAGGAGCTTTTGGTCTTCGGGACTCGAACGCCGGCGCAGGGCCGCGAGGCTCGCCGACATCGCGTCCTGCACGCGGCCCTTGCCGCGCAGGACGCTCACCGCCGCGAGGTCGCGCGCCGCCGCGTCGCGCGGGGCGAGCGAGACGTGAAGCGAGACGTTGCGCGACAAACGCGAAGAGAGTTCCGCGAGCAGCGCGAGCTTCTCGCGCTCGGAGCCGGCGGCGAGGTTCAAGCTGACGTAACGCTCCTCCAACTCGCTCGCCTGCGTTTGAAGCTTCGCCGCGTCCGAGAGACGCCCCTGCGCCGAGGCGCAGCGCGCGAGTCCGAACAGTGTGTCCTGCACGGCGGGGTGGCTCATCGCGGCCTTCCGCTCGTGAACCGCGAGCGCGCGCTCGTACAGGCCCTCGCCCTTCTCGTACTGTCCCTCCGTGCAGTAAGTGTCGGCGAGGTCGTTGAGGTACGGCGTGACGCTCGTGTGCTCCTGTCCGAGTCCCTTCTCGGCGAGCGCGAGCGCGTGCTGAAACATCGCCGCGGCCTTCGCGAAATCTCCCGCGTCGTAGGCCACGCGCCCGAGATGCTTGTAAGAGTCGGCGAGGTGAAAACTGTCAGGCCCCAGAAGTTTTTCCCACAGCGCGCGCGAGCGGTCGAAGTAGCGTTCGGCGTTCGGGTAATCGCCCCGCGCGTAGTAAATGCTTCCGAGACCGTTCAGCAGGGAGGCGACGACGGCGTTCTCCGGCTGCCCCGTCTTCTCGAAGATGGCGAGCGCCTTCAGGTACATCTCTTCCGCCTTGAGTTCGTCGCCCATCTCACGATAAAAGCCGCCGAGGCCGGTCAACTCTTGCGCGACGCGCGGGTGTTCCGGCCCCAGAGCCTTCTCCATGATTCGGAGGGCGCGAAGTCTAAGCGGCTCGGCGCTGGCGTAGTCGCCCGTGCTCACGTAGGTGGTCGCCAGCGTGACGAGCGTTTCGGCGACGAGCATGTCGTCCGGCCCCAGAACTTTTTCGCGTATCTCAAGCGCGCGCTGCAAAGGCACGCGCGCTTCCGCGAACCGCGCCTCGTCCCTGAGCCGCGCGTAGTCGAGGAAAAATTTTCGCGCCTGATGCAGAGCGCGGTCGTCCTCCGTCGCCGCGCGTAGTTCCGCGAGGCGGATTTCATACCTGCCCGTCGCATTCGCACGCGTGTAAACTTCGAGCCGGACATCGCCGGAAGTCTCCGCCACCCACCCCATGACCAAGACCTGCCCGTCGTTTCCGAAAGGCACGTACGGCTGAGTCTTCTCGCCGCTCGGCGATTGCATCATGACGCCCACGTCCGCGCCGCGCGGCCTGACCTCAACTTTTAAATACTGACCTTCCGAGACGGGAATCCGGTAGGCGTGCCTCTGCCCGCCGGAGAGTTCGCGCTCGGCGGGTTTGCCCGACTCAAGCGTGGTGACTTCCGGCGCGCCTTGTGACGCAGCCGCGTTCTGTTGTGGTTGAGCGGAAGGCTGATGAAAGACTGAAGGCCGCGCGGGCGTGATGCAGACGCACTGTGTCCAGAGAAGTAGGGAGAGCAACGAAGAAGGGACAAGGCTCTTGCGGTATGCAGAGCCAGGCCGCCGGCGACCGTTTGGTTGTTTAGACATTAACCCCGCTCCGTGCCTTGGCGGATTCTCTGGCGACCGCCGGAGTGAGGCTATTGTTTCACAACACGGAAGGGATAATCATCAACAATTTCGCCCGCGTCGTTCGTCACGCGCAAAAGGTAACTGGCCTGCGGCTTGAGAAGCCGCGCGCGAAAATTGAGGCTCAGGATTTTGCCGTCAGCCGAACCGCGAGCTTTGACCTGACCGCTGCGCCAGAGGGCGCGCGCGCCCGTCTCGTCGAGCAACGCGACGCGGTAAGTCTCGGACTCGTTAGGTTCGAGCCGCAGCCGCAAGGCGACCCGTTCGGCGTCGGTCGGAATCGAGATGCTTCGCGCCTGACTTGCGCCGCGCAACTGCGGCGCGAGGATGAAGGACGCGACGCCGCCGCCCGCACGCGGCGCAGACGATTTTTGCCCGGCGGCCCGCCGTCGCTCGACGCGTTGTCCCTCGGCAGCGCGTCGCTCTTCGGCAAGACGTTGCTCGTCGTTTGATGTCCGCTCCTGGGCCGGAGATTCAAGACCTTCGCGGGCGTGCTCGTCCGCGGGGTGCGTGCCGGTCGCGTCTTTGTCTGCCGACTCCTTTTTCGCTTCCGGGGTTTGCTGCTGCTCCGGCGCGTTGATTCGCGCCTCGGTCTGCGCGGGTTGCCGTCGCCGCGCGTTGTCGAAAATCAACCAGCCGCCGACGATGACCAGCGCCAGCGCCGCAAAGGCAGCGCTCCACGCCCACGCGGGGCGCGAAAGGTTGAAGTCGCGCAAGGCGGAAAATATGTCCCGGCCCTTTCGACGCGGCGCGGCTTTCGCCTCCGTCGCGGCGGCGGCCCCTTCCGCGCGCGTCTCGTTCGCAGCTTCCGCGCGCGCCGTGAACGAGACACGCTCGCCGTATGCCTTGAAGTCTTGGGCGAAGGCAACCCGCTCGCGTCTCAACGGGGAAGCCAGGTAATGAGTTTTGAACTGCGCGCGCGCCGCCTCGTCCAACTCGCCGTGTACGTAGGCGTCAACCAGATCGTTCTCGACCGACCTCAACGCTTCCGCCACCTCTTCGTCGGTCACGCTCAGCTCGTCGAGCCGCTCCGCCTCCGCCGCGGGCAGAGAGCCGAGCAGGTAGCGCGTCAGCGTCCGGGTGTCGTCGAGTTGTTTACTCATCTCGGATCACGAGCGAGACGCAGCCGGTCTCACATCTATAAGACGACGGCGGCAAAGTGTTTCATCGAGCCGGTCACGACGGAGTGTTTCGTCCCGCGCCGACGCACTCGCGGACGCAGGCTTCGAGCCTGTCGCGGATGCGGCAGGCGCGGATGCTCAGCGCGTTCATCGTGACGCCTAACTCTTCGGCCAGCGCGCGCCGGTGCTCGATCTTCACGCGCGCCTCGCCGACGTAGTAGCGCGCGATGATCTCTCGGCTCGCGGCTTCCAGTTTGTTCAGACATTGCTCAAGACAGCTCAGCCGCCGCTCCTTCAACGCCCGCGCGTCGTCCGCCTCGGTCGCGGCGAGATGGTCGGCGTGTGACCGCTGCCGCAGGTCGTTCGCCAGCGCGTCGCCTTTCTGCGTCTCGCGCAGGTGTTCCATGAAGACGAAGCGCGCCACGATGTAGCAATACCTGGCCGGGGCGTCCGTCTCGATTGCGCCTTCTTCTTCGAGCCTGCGCGCGACGCGGTTCAGGGTCTCGTCGGCGAGTTCGTCGGGCACGGGGCAGTTCTTGCGGTCGAAGTACGCGACGAGACGACGACGCATCTCCAGATACTTCAGCCCGTCGGAACTCGCGCCCCCGTCAAGCCAGCCCAGAAGGCGGCGGAACGCCTCAGAGGTAAGCGCCCAGCCCCTCATCCGTCCCGTTCTTTGCGAGGTAATTTCGCTCATCGAGTCACGAACCGGAAAGTGCCGACGGCCCGCGCAAAGCATAAAGCTTCCGTCATACGACATCAATGGGTGTAATGAGCATCGGGGAGACGGTTAAAGACTTGACGGCTCGCCGCAATTCCCGGCTGGGGCGTGACAACCGGCGGCCTCTTGGGATATAAGGCTTCCCGCAAAGGAGGCTATCCATGCGCACCAACCCCCTGCAAGTACTACTCGACAGGCTCGACTACGACATCCTCGACTACGTCGAGACAAAAAGGCGAGGCCGGGACGAACTGTTGCCGCAGAAGGCGCGCGACATCGGCGAGTCGGTCGCGCACTTGATCGAGGCGCGCTTCACCGACCCCGAGTCGGCGCGCTCGGCCCTCCGCGAGTGGCAGGCGGGGGGACTGTATGGGTATGACGAGAGTCACCTCGTCAGCCTCGCCGTCCACCTCATAGGCAGCATAGATCACCACATCGAGATGTCGAGGCCGCTGCGCGCGACCACGGCACTCCCCGAAGGCGCGCGCGCGGTCGCTCGCGGCGCGGGGTCGCATTAACACGCGCCCCATCCCACGCCACGAAGCTGCGCGCCGGCATGGGCGAGGGAAGCGAGCGGCGTGAGAGCAAAGCGCGAGTGTCCGCTGCCGCACGGAAGCGAGGGCCTCTTTTCGGATAAGGTAGGCGTATAGATCAAGGGGGGTGGGGCGTGGCCTTGCGGGGATCGCGCCCTTTTCTTTCGTTCACTAACAATTCTGTTGATGCGCCGGGCGTGAAGGGTGCAAGATGTGCGCTCAGCAGTCGGTCGTGCGGCTTTTGCAGCCCGTTACGGAGTTATGCCGAATTTACGGCTTTGCACAGGCGATTCTTGAACGCTTTGCCGTTCTTGTCGATCACCCCGGCGACCAACCGGGCTGCGTATCTCAAACCGGAGTCGGTCTCTGAATGAAAACAAATTACCGCGTTCTGTTTATTGTCGCCGTGTTCGCGACCGCGCTGATAAAGGCGGCGGTTAACCCTCATGCAACCTATGCAGTCGGCGCTCGCGTCGCGTCCAACGCGGCTTCCGGCGACGACCTCTTTGCAGGTCTTCGCTGGCGCAACATCGGCCCGTTTCACGGCGGACGCGTCTCCGCCGTCACCGGCGTGATTGGTCAGCCGGGCACGTTCTATCTCGGCGCGCCTGCGGGCGGCATTTGGAAGACGACGAACGCGGGCGTGTCTTGGTTCCCGATCTTCGACCAGTTCACGAACGTTGACAGCATCGGCGCCATTCAGGTCGCTCCGTCCGACCCGAACATTGTGTATGCCGGCACGGGCGACTCGGTCGGCGGTTCGTCGGGCGACGGCATGTACAAGTCAACCGACGCCGGAAGGACTTGGACGCACATCGGCCTTGAGGAGACGACCAAGATCAACAAGATGGTCGTTGACCCGAAAGACCCGAACATAGTTGTGGCTTCGACGCAGAGTAACGCGCGCGACAAGGGCCAGGGCATCTTTCGCACGACCGACGGCGGCAAGACTTGGGAGAACACGCTGCGACCGGAGAACGCGAACGGCACGCGCGACGTGGAGTATGCGTTCGACGACCCGGAGGTGGTCTTCGCAACCTCGCAGGGCGCGGGCGGCGGCTTCGGCGGTGGGGGGGTCGGCGGCGGAGGCGCGCCACAAGGGCCGAACGGCACGGCGCTCTACAAATCAACAGACGAAGGCAAGACGTGGACGAAGGTCACCACGCTGCCACAGTTCCAGGGGCGCATCAGCGTGGCGATAGCGATGCACACAAAGGGCCAGCGCGTCTATGTCATCGGCAGCGGCATACAGGGCGGCTCCGGCCTCGTCCGCTCTGACGACCAGGGCGCGACGTGGCAGCGGATGGCGGCGGACGACAACCGCATTACGAATGGACAGGGCAATTACAGCTCCGGCGTGTGGGTTGACACACAGAACCCCGACATCGTTTACACCATCGCCACCACCGTCTATCGCTCGACCGACGGCGGAAAGACGTTTGCCGCATTCAAGGGCGCTCCCGGCGGCGAGGACCCGCACTGCGCATGGATAGACCCGACCGACGACAAGCGCATCTTCTTCGGCTTCGATCAAGGCCCGGCCATCACGCTCGACGGCGGTCAGACCTGGAGCGGCTATTACCAACTCCCCATCGCGCAGATTTACCACATCAGCACCGACACGCGTTACCCGTACTGGGTCATGGGGTCGCAGCAGGACACCGGGGCGATCATGACGCGCAGTCGCAGCGACCAGGGTCAGATCACCGAGGTGGATTGGTATCCCCTGCCGTCGTCCGAGTTCGGCACCGTCGTGCCCGACCCACTCAAGCCCACCACCGTGTACGGCTACGGCTACGGCACGGGACAGGGCAACGGGCTGATCAAGATTGACCTTGCCACGGGGCAGTGGGGCAACGTCGCGCCGAATTTCGGCACGGACAGGAACCTGTACGCCGAGTCCCGCGATATTTGGAAACGGTTCGACACGGCGTTCGAGCCGAAGGCGATGTACGCCGGCTACAACTGCATCCTCGTCACGCGCGACGGCGCGCAGACGTGGAAGGCTTTCAGTCCCGACCTCACCACGCCGAAAGGTCAGCCCGTGGTGCCGTGCGGCGTCGTGCCCGCTCCAACCCCGACGCCGGCTCCGAGGGCGACTCCCACTCCGACGCCGGAGGCGCCGACGCCGACTCCGACGCCGGCTGCCGCGCGCTTCGCGCCGCCGCCTGCGATCTCCGATTTCTCGATCTCGACCGTCAAGCCGGGCGTCGTCTGGTCGGGAAGCAGCACGGGACAGATTTACAACACGATGGACGGCGGCAAGACCTGGAACAACGTCACCAACTTCGCCGACCTGCCGGCGAACGCCAACTTCGTCACCGTCGAGGCCGGACACAATGATGTCAATACGGCCTACGTGCTCGCGAACATCGGTTCCGGTCGCGGCCCTGTTCCCGCGGGGCCGGAGCAGCACTACATCTATCGCACGCACGACCGCGGCAAGACGTGGACTCGCATCGTTAACGGCCTGCCCGTAGATGAACGCACGGGCAGTCAGGTGCACGTCATTCGAGAAGACCCCAAACAGAAGGGCCTGCTCTTCGCCGGCACCGAGACGACCGTCTATGTGTCGTTCGACGACGGCGATCACTGGCAGTCGCTGCGGCTCAACCTGCCGAGCACGTCCATCCGCGACATGGTGTTCCACATCGACGACCACATGAACGATCTGGTCATCGGCACGTATGGCCGCGGCTTCTGGGTGCTCGACGACATGACTCCGCTGCGCGAGATCGCGGCGAAGGGACAGCAAATTGCGTCCGCGCCTGCTTACCTGTTCAAGCCGGGCGACGCGATCCGCGCGCGCATGAATGCGAACTGGGATCAGCCGATGAATCCCGAAATGCCGCACGCGCCGAATCCGCCTTTCGGCGCGCTCATCTATTACCACCTGAGCCGACCGCCCACCGGCGAGATCAAATTGCATATCTTCGACTCGGATGGCAAGTTGGTTCGCACCATGTCCAGCGTTCAGCCGAAGCCCTACGAGCGTCCGCCGTTTCCTGATTACTGGCTGATGCCCCCGGACGAGCGAGCGCTCTCGACAAGCGTTGGAACGAATCGAGTCAACTGGGATTTGCGCTATGACGATCCGCCCGGCTACAACCCCGACATCAATAACCAGATGAACACCGCTCCGGGCCAGGTCACGCCCGCGCCGCACGGCCCGCTCGCGCTGCCGGGGACGTACACGCTCAAGCTGTTCGTTGACGGCGCGACGTACACGCAGACCCTCGTCGTGCGCAACGACCCACGCGTCGGCGAGAGCGCTGCCGTCATGTCGGCGCTGCGTGTGCAGGAGAAACTAGCGTTGGCCGCCGCGCAGGGCATGAAGGACAGCTATGCCGCCAACGAGGAAGTGGCCGCGTTGCGCGCCCAACTAGCCACGTTGATGCGCGGCTCGCTCCCGCCCGAAGTCGCGGCGGCGGCTACCGCGCTCGACGCGAAGCTGGCGACGTTCGGAGCTATCGGTGGCCGCGCCCCACGCGGCGGCGGCGGGTTCGGCGGCGGCCCCGCGCGTGCTCCCGGCAGCGTCTTGGCTTTCTACTCGATCAACGCGCTCTTCAACACGGTTCTCGGGCCGCTCTCGCAGAACGGCATTGACATGCCGCCCACCAGGGCGGAGGTTGACACGTGGGAGTCCGGCTGCAAGGAGTACGCCGCGACCGCGAACGCGTGGAAGACGATGCTCGGCGTTGACCTGGTCGAATTCAACAGCCTGCTCGCGAAGAACAACCTGACGCCGCTGAAGTTCACGCCGACGGCACTGGCGGTGCCGTCATCGTGCACGTTCGTGTGGCCCGCCGCGACGGCCCCCAGAGGCAAATAGAGAGACCACGCGGCGGCCATAAGTCGTCATCGTCTATTCGACCTCTACGTCAAACCGGAGGGCTGCAACTGCGCGGCGCGTCGTTAGCCGGGAAGATATAGTAACGATTCATCTCCTCCCCGACATGTGTCGGCTGGCCCGGGTCGAAATAGACGGCGCGCGCGGGCGACGGCTGCTGCTGTGCGACGCCGCGCGTCGTGGGGAGCGGAGCGAGTAAAGAGAGCGCGAGTGAGAGTGATGTGAGGAGGCGGACGCGGAGTTTCTGCACAGGTCTCGTGGCATTACGCGGCCCGGCGGCGCACACGCGACAAGGCTGGCGTTGACGGCGTCGGCGGAATCGGATTCGACTCTACAGGGTAAGAACTCTTAAAGCGGCTGCGCGTGACACAGTAACTCCGGCGGCGCGGTCATTCAACCGGCAGGGCGTAATTTCAAACCGCGCCGGACGCGGACACTTTACGCGCACGTTCCGGCGCGGAGTAAGTGTGTGCTATACACGGACGCGAATAGCCCGCGAGCCACTTCAAATTCGGAGACTCTGAATGACAACTGTTCGCCTCGCACGCGCCGCCGCGGCGTGCCTGCTCGTCTCGCTCTTAACCGCCACGGACTGTCGCGCGCAGGCTCGCGCCTCCGAGTGGCGCTACTACGGCGGCGATCAGAGTGGCACGCGCTTCTCGGCGCTCCGGCAGATCGACCGAAGCAACGTCGGCAGGCTACAGCGCGCGTGGGTTTATCACACGGGCGAACTCGACCTCGGTCTTCGCACCGGCTCCTTTCAGGCTTCCTTCTCGACCACGCCGCTCGTCGTCGGCGGGGTGATGTACCTGACGACGCCTTCGAGCCGCGTGATCGCGCTCGACGCGGAGACGGGCCGGGAGCTTTGGAAGTTCGACCCGCAAGCGGGCAGGCCCGTGCGCGGGTTCAACTCTCACCGCGGCGTCGCCTACTGGGAAGGCGCAACGCCCGACGGCAAGGGCAGAGACCGTCGCATACTCTACGGCACGGTTGACGGGCGTCTCATCGCGCTCGACGCCGCGACGGGTAGGACATGCGCGGACTTCGGCGACGGCGGCGCGGTCAACCTGCTCGCGGGCGAAGCGTGGCGAGACCCGACGTGGGGCGCGCGCGTGACCTCGCCGCCCGTCGTCTTCAAAGACCTCGTCATCATCGGCTGGGGCTTGCCGGAGTCGCCCGCGAAGGGGCCGAGCGGGGACGTGCGCGCTTACAACGTCCGCACGGGCGAACTCGTCTGGACGTTTCACACGGTGCCGCGCCCCGGCGAAGTCGGGCACGAGACTTGGGAAGGCGACTCCTGGAAGGATCGTTCCGGCACGAACGTCTGGTCGATGATGAGCGTTGACGAAGAGCGCGGGCTGGTCTTCCTGCCCATCGGCTCGCCGACCTACGACTTCTACGGCGGCGACCGCAAGGGACAGAACCTGTTCGGCAACTCTCTCGTCGCGCTCGACGCGGCGAGCGGCAAACTCGTCTGGTACTTTCAGGCAGTTCATCACGACCTCTGGGATTACGACCTGCCGGCGCAGCCAGTCCTCTTCGACTGGCACGGCGCGGGCCGCAGCGTCCCGGCAGTCGCCGTGATCACGAAGATGGGTTTCGTCTTCGTGCTCGACCGTCGCACGGGCAAGCCGCTTTTCCCCGTCGAAGAGCGCGCCGTGCCGCAGAGCGACGTGCCGGGCGAAGCGACGTGGCCCACGCAGCCGTTTCCTTTGAAGCCGCCCGCACTCGCGCGACAGTCGCTCGCTCGCGCGGAGTTGAGCCGCGTCACGCCGGAGGCCGAGAGCTACTGCGCCGGGCTGTTCGACAAGCTGACGAACAAGGGGATGTACACGCCCGCGGGCCTCACGCCGACGCTCATGTTTCCGGGCTTCCACGGCGGCGGCAACTGGTCGGGCGGCTCATACGATCCCGCGTCGGGCCTGCTCTACGTGAACATGAACGAGGACGGCGCGGTGGGCGAGATGACGCCGCAGCCCGCGGGCGCGGCCTCGCCTTACACGCGGCAGGGGAGGTTTGAAGAGTACGCGTGGTTCCGGGACAAGGAAGGCCACCCGTGCCAGCAGCCGCCCTGGGGGACGCTCTCCGCGGTCGATCTGAATCGCGGCGAGATCGTCTGGAAAGTGCCGCTCGGCACGGTCGAGGAACTCGAAGCGCGGGGCGTACACGACACCGGCACGCAGAATCTCGGCGGCTCCATCGTCACCGCAGGCGGCCTCGTCTTCATCGCCGCGACGACCGACCGATTCTTCCGCGCCTTCGACGCGAAGACGGGCAGGGAACTCTGGCGCGCTCGGCTCGAAGCCGGCGGCCACGCCACGCCGATGACCTACGCGGGAAAGAGTGGCAGACAGTTCGTAGTGATTGCCGCGGGCGGCGGCGGCTTCCTGCGCGCGCTCAGCCCGGTTCTCTCCGACACGCTCGTCGCCTACGCGCTGCCACGACCGGGCGCGCGAAGCCGGCGACACTGAAACGCTTACACCCGCCTCATCTCCGCAAAGGCTCCCTTGAACTGTTCACAGGTTTCCAAGACCGAAGCCCTCATCTGGAAATGTCTCCCGTCAACTCGGCGGGCAGCGGCTCACCCGTCAGCGTGTATGCGACTTGATACTATCCGCGATACAAATGTTCTGGCATTATTCCGGCCCCGATTTCAGGCGCGCCGATGATATAAGCTCGGCGTTGGAAGTTTCAAGGGCGAGGGATTTGGGAAGCTCACGCTGCTACTTCGATCAAATCACTCTGCCTAAAAACATCTCCGTCAACTAGGGCAATCCGTCGGAATAGGCGCGCCTGTCAGCAAGTCGTAGTACATCGCGCCGTGATGTTGCCAGAAGAAATCTTTGGCATCGCAGGGATTAACACCCGCCACTCCTAAAAGGCTGTAGGGCGCTCCACAGCCGGCGAAATTGAACGTTAGTAAAAGATGAGGCAAGACGGGTTTGAAGTCCGCCGGTTGCGCATCCGGCGGAATCTGCTGCGCTAACACCTTCTCTTGAAACTCCCGATCCATAAATATCTGCCTTAGCGCATCCATCTTCGGCAAGTGTTTCGAGACCTGCGCCAGCGCGGTAGTGTCTTTCAGTGTGTTAACCGAGTTCGAGATATTCGCGAGCGCCAGTGAGGCTTCCAGCCATACGCTGAGCGGGTTGGGGGCGTTGATGTCGGATGGCAACTCAATGGTGAGCGGCACCTGCGGAACCCAATCCTGACTATTGTTGACCGTGAAGGCAAAGCCACTGTTGCCGGCGACGGAATTATAATCATAACCGTAAAGGTCATTGCCCGGCTTGGGCTGAGCGAAGACGTAGGTCTTATAGTTGTACTGTGTGCCGAAGTTAAGCTCTCCCAGCTTCAGATAGTTCAGATAGGAACGACTGAGCGTGGCGATTGCGGCCCCCTGGCTATGACCTGCGATAAAGATGTCGCTGTCCGGCGGCACAGTTTCCAGCAACTGCCAGATGATCCCACGCTCTGGATAATACATGAGGATGAACATGGCGAGCGTAAAGCCGAGATGGACTCCCGCCTTTGTGTTGCTGGTCGCCGCCAGTTGATAGTCAAGAGTGTAGGCAGTACCGTTCAGGTCAAATCCTATTGCCGCGTTCGCCGGGAGCATCACCGACAGCAGGTCGTCAATGATGCTTCCCGCCGTATAGACCGTGCCCCTGATGAGAACGGCGTACTGGCCTTGCGTGTTAGAGGCAAGCTGCCATCTGTTATCGAAAGGCCCGATCTGCTGCGAGTCATAAATAATAGACCAGTCTGATGGGAACGGCGGTTGGGTGAGCGGTGGCGGCGTGGTGCCTTCCAGCGCTGCAACCATCGCCAGCAGTTGTTCAGCTTCTGTAGAAATGAATCCTGGTGTGAATGTCATTGAGACTCTCCTTTAGAAGTCGGACAGAGAGGTGACGCTAACAATTTAGCTGATTTATATCAGACTTGAGTGACTATTTCTAGAGCTTCGATCAGGAAAGACCAAGCCCCATGAGCGGTGCAGAATAACATGGTATCCCCCTTGAGGCGCCGAGTCGAGTTTCTTTTGGCAAGTCGTCGGCTAATTCTCGCTCGACGCGGAGTTGGTGCTGATGCGCTCTTTTTGCTTGTTTTCCGGCTCATTTCTTCAACCACTGTTTGATTCAATCACGCACCTCTTGACGCCCTGTTCTGCCCACGATCTTGAGCTTCACCGGTCTTGGAAGGGTGATATCTAATCGAGTATAGCCGTTAGCGGTTGAGTGACGTGAAACACCTGACCGTTTGAGACCTTCGCTACAGGTCGGAGATGTCATGCCAGAGTCCGGGCTGGTGTATGGTGAGAATCTCTTCTGCACGGCTAAGCATGCCGGCGAAGTTCTCCGCGACCACTTTGAAGTGATGATAGACGGGATTGCCGCTGCCGTCCCGCACCTGTAGCGTGCCGCTGCCGAGGGAAGTGGAGGCCAGCGCCAACACGACACGGGCCGAGTTATCCTGCACCAACGCGATCTCGATCCAGTTGCCGGCGGCGTTGCGTTGGTAAAGGTGATACTTGCCGTTGTGAACCTTCTTGTCCCATGCCAGTGTGACCTGCTCTAACTCCCCGCTTCCATTAACCGGGGTCGCATAGTATTCCAGTTTGGGCGCATCCGGGTTGTAGTTCTCCACGATGTTAGTGAGCACCACCTTGGACGGGCCGGAAGGCACCAAGTCCGCGATCAGATGTCCGTCGCGATCAAGATACTCCACAGCACGCGACACGGTGAGCACATAGAAGAGAGGATCGCCATACGGCACGTATCCCAGGTCTGAGAAATCGTCCCTGATCACCCAGACGGTGTCGGAGGCCATTCCCGTAGCCACCACGTCTATCTCGGGCAGCCTCGTCATGGTGCGTACCGAGCGTGCGTCGAGGCCGTTGCTCGCGCGATAGACCTGGAGGGTCTTGATGTGCTGCACAGCCGGGTAGCCGTTGATGCGAAGCTCGATGGCGGGCGCGATGTCCGGGTCTCGATGCTCAAGAACCGGCGTGACCTTGATTATCTCGGGCGGACGCGGCGGGGCCGTGTTAACCATGTGAACTGGCCCGAGGATCGGGCTGTACGGGCCAGCCTGCATCTTGAGACTGAACTCCCTGACCGCGTAAAAGTAGTGTGCGTTCGAAGCCCCGTCGAGGTTAAAGTCTGTGAACTGCGTTTCGTGCAACGCCTTCGGCGGAACGGCGTCCGGGTCGGGGCCTACCCTCTTGACCATCGGGGCCATGTCGAAATCGGGATGGCCGGGAGGCAACAGCACGCCGTTGCGGTCACGCACCACCTGCTTCTTGGGGAGCGGCTGGTAACTTGAGCCTTTAATGCACTCGTAGATGACGGGAATCTCCGTCAGAGGCAGGAAGCAGTTCTGGATTGTCTCTCGGAGGAAGTCTATGACCCGAAGCTCGGCGTTGCTGACAGAGGCGGGGATCACCACCTGATGCAGCGAGAAGATGGTGCCAATGTGCGGGACGGATGTGCCATAGAAGGCGTTGTGACTGTCCACGAAGGCATTGACGGTCGTGATGAATTTGGGGTTGTTGGGTAGCGGCAGCGCCGCCCCGCCCGGCGGCAGCTCCTCGAAGCGCCCGTCGTTGGAGGGGTTGGCCGGATAGGTGTAGTTCAAACCCACCAGGTTGCGCCAGCGGTCGTCGAACCACTGGTCAGTGCCGTCGCCGAACATCTCCCTCTGAATGCGTCCCGCCGTCCACGCGGACGGGTCGCCCCCGTCGTCGGTGGTGTAGAGCGCTCGCAACAACTGGATGTCGCTGGCGCGCAGGTACTGCACGCAATAAGGCGGATGCTCGAAGCGGGTCGCGAAGGTGAAGTAGGACTTGCCGTAGAAGTCCGGGCGGTTGGCATAGACGCCGCCTTCGGGCAGCCTCGGTTGCTGAGGCTCGGTCACGGCCTGAGCAAACATGAGCGCGGGCACGGACATCTTCGAGTAGTACCCCAGCGCGGAGTCGTGGCAGCGGAATCCGAAGATTGTGTAGCGCACCTGCGCGCCACCGCTCGGCAAGGTGTGGGCCTGCGTCAGATTGTGCGGCGCGTCCGCGAACAGGTAGGCGCGGTAACCGGGGTAATAGTTCACAGACTGCACCCCGACGGGGATGGCGTCGTAGGCGGGGTCGCCGACGACGAAGCTGGTGTCGGCCACGTAGAGTACGAGGTCGTTGGCGGTGCCGATGTTCTCTGCGCGCACCACCGTCAGCTCCTTACGCGGCCCCGTAGGCGACGCCGTCGTGTGGATACGCACCGCGCCGTTGTTGAACTCGACCCGGTGGCCCGGCCCGCCCGCCTGTGAATGCTGCGGCATGGCAAAGCTCGTGAACGTCAGCTTGTACAAACCTTGGTGGGTGCCACCTTCCAGCACGGTCTCGATGAAAGCGTTGCGGTACACGCCGCGGAACTTGTGGACGTGCGTGTCGATACTGCCGTCGGGTTGACGCACTTGGACTTCTTCGCGGTGGATGCTGGTAGGTTCTATGTGTGCGAGGATGGCGAGCGGGTTGCCCGTCCCCCAGTTGGAAGGGACAGCCATGTTCTCGACGGCGGTGAAGAGGCCGCCCACGGGCGGGGCGCTCAGTTCGGATGCCGGGATGCTTGTGTCTAAGCCCACCGCATTGCCGTCGGCGTCCACTTTGAAGACGGTGAATTTGGGGTAGGTCCCGCTGTTGTCTATCGCTTGAATCGTGTAGTTGATTCCGCCCACGACGAGCACGCCGCCGATGAAGTTTGGCTCCAGCGCGGCGGGCAGGTCTGGGACGAGGCTTTCGACGGGTAGTCCGGTCGAGGGGTCTGTGCCCATGCTCTCGAAGACGTACACGCCCGTGGTAAGGACGGCCATAATTGGGTTCGCGCCATCGCCAACGGACACGACTTGTCCGCCGACGGCGTTGGGCACACTGTCGCGGAAATAGATTTCGATGTCTTCGGCGAACAGTTCATCGGCGTCAGGCAGTTCCGCGTATCCGGGAAGGACCTCGCCGTTGATCTCGCGATGATAATCGATAAGCTCTTGCCCGTGGTTGTAGTCCCACGTCAGGCGGATGAAGGACTTGTCGGCGGCGGCGAGCGCGGCCAACTCGGCCTGCTCTGTGGCCGAGGTCAGGAAAAGGGGCTGCTCGCGCATCACGAGGAGGGCGTTCACGTTCGTGGGCGGCAGCAAAAGGTTGTGAGGCCGGATGTTGGTTTCTACGGACTGCACCACGGTGCTCGGGGTGGCCCGACTGAACCAGTTAATGCCGTATGAGCTGTAGTCGTGCCAGCCGTTCTGCCGTTCACGGTGGATGAACACGGGGTAGATGGGATCGGGGATGACGACGTGCCGCGTCTCCTGCTTGAAGTCGTCGCTCACGGCGGCGTCCACGTTGAGCCATTCCGGGTCGAAAGGCAGTTCGGGCTTCACCCACTCCGTCGCTCCGGTCTGCCGGTACTCGATGCCCGCGAACACGGGCAGGGTGCGCTGAGCGCTGACGAAGAGGTGCGGGGGGTTGAAGAAGGGCGCGTCGGTAGGCTCTTCGGGCAAGGGTTCGTGGAACAGCGAGAGGTAACGCGTGTGCCCGTCGAGCGAATAGCCATCGACATCGGTGAGCATGGCCGGCGCCTCTGTGTCGGCGCCGAAGAACACGCCCGGAACCGGCGCCTTGAGGTCGATGGGGAGAGACAGGCGCTCGTCTTTCAACGAGGTCGGCAGAGACATGTAGAGGTGCTGAACACGCCGGGCGCCCGACCCATCCTGAAGGTCTGCGACCGTGAAGTATTCCGCGAGATACACGTGGCGATCTATCAGGATGTCGGCATCCAAATCGAGGGTGCCCAGTCCGAGCATGCGTGCGACGTGGAAGTCGAGGGAGGCGAGTTTCAGTAAGAACAAGTTGGAGAGTTCGAACTGGTTGTCGGACGGGTCGAAGTCCTCATCCGGTTCAAAGCCGGGGACGGGCGTGGCGGCCGGGTCGTTGTAATAGACCAGCTCCTTCGCGGCGGGGTTGGCCGGGTCGTCGCTGAGGTTGATGTACTTCTTCACGGTCTCCCCGACGCGGTTCTCCGGAGGCAGCGCGCCGGAGTTCCACTTCTGCCGATAGTTGTCGAGATTGGCATAGGCGCCGTCGTTGTAGCGTAGCCACCTGTCTTGAACGATTCCCGGCGAGGGTTCCAGCCTGTGGAAGGCCGTAGAGGTATCAGTGGTAAGCGCGAATTCGCCGATGGACTTCCACGCCTGCTGTTCCATGGCGGCGGCGAGAAAGTCGTCATAAAGCTCAAACGATGCCTGAGTGAGGACGGCCTGTTCGGCGCTGAAGCGGACGCTGCGGATGTTCTCGCTCAACAGCTTCTTCAGGTTGAGCTGCTGGGTGACGTAATGCTGCCGGAGACTCACGGCGCGCGGCGCGGTGAACTCGTTCTCCTCGACGCTCCGCAACTCCAGATCAACCGTGCCGGTAGAACTCAGGGTCGTAAAGTTTAGACGAACGGCAAAGGCCAGCTTGGTCTTGTGTTCAAGTTCCAGCAGAGCGTTCCCATAAGCGGTGAGGAACCCTTGTGGGTCAACGGTCGGGGCGATGGTGGCCCGAACCTGATCATACTTCGCGCGGTCGAGGAAGTTCAGATAGAAGACTTCCCCGGAGCTTTGATAGACCCATTCGTAAGGGTTCGCCAGGGGCGGCTTCTCTCTGAAGTCCACCACGCGCGCGCGCTCCGCGTAGGGGGCGCGGTAGATACGCACAAAGTCGTCGGGCTTGTTGAAGTTCACGAAGTTGGAGGCGTAGTTGGCCTTGGGCAGGTGGTCAGCCAGGGCCATTTTCAGGAGCCAGCGCAGGTGAACTCCCTTTGTGCTGTCCGCCCCGAGGGAACCCGCCGCCTGCAAGTACAAGTGCGGACTTTGCAGAGACGCATCCCTGTTCACTTGCAACGGTGGGACATCCCTCTCATCTCTCGCCGGCTCGCACACGGGCACGGGCTGCGACTCGATCTTCTGCCACTCCGCTCTCGCCCCCTCGAATGCGACCCTGAACTCTTCCGTGCGAACGGGTAGGCGATGCGCGCGAAGCGGCTCGCGCCGAAGCGCTTCATGCGGGAGCGGATGCGCGATGCAGGGATTAAACTCCGGCCCGGTCAGTCCGAGGAGCGACACGCCCGCGGTGGTGAAGCTGACGTAATCCAGAGTCGGTTCGTAAGACATCGAACGCACTCCCAGCGCGTTCTTATTAATCGCGACGACCTTGCGCCACCGCACGTCGCCCTCGGCATCTATGAAATACAGTTCGCCCCGCGATGAGTCGAATACTGAAAGAAGGAGACCCTCGCGCGCGAAGCAGAGCACGGAGTTCATGTTCGCCGAATTGGTGACCGTGAGGCGTCCATCCGTAGTGTCGAAGCCTTCCTGAATCAGCACCACGGCATCGTCGGCGTTGCTGTAGGCGGTGACGAGGTGACGCCCAGCCGAATAGACCAGCATGTCTTGGATGGTCATGCCGGGGTAGGCGCTGGCCGCGTCCCCTGTCAAGTCTTCGCTCAAGACCAACATGCATCCGACGGAAGGATGCGCGATGAGGCGACCAGCCACGGTGAGACCTTCGGGATGCGCGCCGATGGTGTTCAAGACAAAGCCGCTGTGCCTCTCTTCGAGAACGGAGAACTGTCGCCCTGCCCGCAAATGTCCGTCGGCATCCATGTGCAGCACCTTGGGGCTGGTGCTGCTGTCCGGGTCGTTCTTGTCGGAGTAGGCAACATAGAACCCGTCCCGCCTGGCGTTCGCCACGATGAGGGCGTGCAGGTCGGCATCACGCGTGAGCACCTCCTTCACCCATAGCTCCTGCCCCGCGGCGTCGATGCACACGAGATAGAACTGCTCGCCGTTGTAGGCGCTGATCACGTAGCAGACTCCTTCGGAGCCGCGCAGTTGCACGATGTCGTAAAACCGCAACCCCGACTGCCCGAGCATCAGACCCCGAGTCCAGACGGTCGAGCCACCCGGCTCGGTCTTGAGGACAACGGCGAGCTTACCGGCGTGCCCCACCGCGTAGAGAAAGGGCGCGTTGTCCTCAAGAAAGATCGCGGCGTTTCCGAGAGTGAGCGGGGGCTTCGGATATTGATTGACGAAGGACATCTTTTGAGGTTCTTTCGGGTGAATTGGTCTCAAAAACTCGTGAAATCCAGTCCGCCGACCACGACCGTGCCGACGAGGTCGGTGCTGTAATCGGGAGTGCCGGGCACCACATATCCGGAGCCGTTCCAGAGCTTATATTGGAAGCGTACCGCCCAGGGGCCGGTGATCTCCAAGCTGTCGTGCATGATGATCGCCTGCGAGTAGTCCTTCGAAAACAGGACTCGGTAGCCCGGCGCGGAGTTGCCGGCCCCGTCCAGCACGGCGATGGTGTCCCGCACGTCTTCGAGCGGCATGCGCGGGTTGTTGAAAGGCTCGGGGTTGCGGATGAGCACGGCCACGATCTTGTCGCCGTCGTCGGTGTTTCGGATCAGGTTGAACTCCGTGTTCCGGACGGCCTCCAGCGGCGAGAGTGCGAAGATGCCTTCAATCAGGCGGTCGAACCGGTGCCGATACTGTGTGTCCAAGCTATCGGCGAGGGCGTCGGCTGAGCCTGTCACGTTGTTATAAGCCGCGACGATTTCGACCGAGGTCAGGCCCTTGCGAACACTGAAAATCGCCGGCCTCGTGACGAGGCCCGTCCCCTCGCCGTCGCTGAGCAGGTAGCTATTGACCTGCTCGGCGAAGTCCTTGTAGCGCGAGGTCTGGAAGATGAACTTGTGCACCTCGCGCGTCTCGTTCAAGTCGTCGAAGTCGCCGTCCTTATCCACGTCATAGAGGTTATTCACCAGCGCCGTGTAAACCTTGCTCGGCTTGAGGTGTTTGGGGAACACCTGCACGTATTCGGACTTGGGCTTGATGGTGAGGCCGCCATACAGGACGCAGGTCTGCGATTCCAGCAAGTGCTGGTATTGCTGATAGACGGGGGGCACCACGGGGTCGGGGTCGTCCTGCCATGACTCGACCGCCTGCGGCGTGTTGACGTGAATGGTGTCGGCGGGGTCGTAGTCGAGATAGGGCGGGTTGACGATGCCGGTTCCCTCGGCGGGGTCTTTAATCACAATCTTGATGCGGCCATCCGCCGCCGGCAGGCCGTTGAAGGCCGGCCACGCGTGGAAGAAGTGGCGCGCCCAGGGCTTCTGAAAGAACAGGTCGATCTTGGTCACTTCCGAGTCATAGAAGAGCGGCTTGGCGCTCAGCAAATTGCCGTCGGCGTTCGGGTAGGAGCGTCCGTAGTCGAGGTACTGGCGGAGAGAGGTCAGGGGGGCCTGGTCAGGATGGTCGGGGTCGCCGTAGTTCGCGTCGGGGTTGGTGTGGAAATAACCTACCGGGCCGCCCGTCGTGAATCCGAATGCATAGCTGAAGTTCCCGGCAGCCGCCGGGTCGTCATCCACTACGTCCCTGAGCGCAATCCGCACGGCATAGGAGGTGTCGGGCCGCCACACCGGTTGAATGTATCCGGTCAAACCCAGAATCGTAGCCTGCGTGTCTTCCTCAATGGCAGGTTGCCCCGGGATGAAGATGTTGTACTGGTAGTTCTCAAGTGACAGCCAGCAAATCTGGTGAATCAGGGTGTTGCAAGGCGTCTGCAACGTGTCGCGCGGGGCGCAGACCGCGACCCGCTGCGGACGTAAGTCGCTCCACTCGCGTTGAGGCTCTGTCAAGTTCAATTCGAAGGGCGTTGCCTTCACGACGAGGCCGTCGCTCCTTAAAGGGTGCCGCTTCAAGACTACTGTCGGCTGCTCGAGCGTGATGCAGCTATTCAGTTCCGGGTCGGACACGCCAAGCAGCGGCACGGCCAGGGTGACGAAGCTCAGCAGCAATGCTTGCCGGTTGTAGGAGAGGGCACGGACGCCCAGCGCGCTCTCTCCCAGCTTCAGCTCTTTTGTCCAGTCAACACCGAACTGCCGGTCGAACCTTGACACTTGGCCGAGAGACTTGTCGTGCGTGGAGAGATAGAACCCGTCCGCGCCGACGCACAATACCGATTGCATGTCGCTTGTGTCCGGCACCTCGAAGAAAGAGTTGGCCGGAGACAGGCCGCGCTGGAAGAGCACGACATCGTTGACTCCGCCGTGATGAGCAGAGGCCACGTACGTATCCGGCCCCAGAACGACGATGCTCTGGATGCTCATGTTGTCGTAAGACCATGACGCCGTGACCCGGAGATCGTCGTTAAGCCCGACGACGATGCCGGTTGTCGGCCCGTCCGAGGGGGGGCTTCCGGCTGAAGTGGCACTCCGTCCGGCGGTGCCTTGCAGAATGAATCTCAGAACGCGGGATATTAAGTCTGCCAAATACTCGACGATAGACCTGATGGCAGCCACAGGACTTCCCGCAACTGCCACTCTGGGCGGAGAGACGTTGGTGTCGGGGCGGGTATCCGGCAGCAGCCGACCGGCCACGGTCAGGCCGCGGTCGTGCACGCCGGCTGCGCTCACCACGAACCCTTGATGACGAGTCTCGGGTGTCTCCAATTGTCTTGAGAGAAGCACCTTCCCATCGACGTTGAACCGGAGCACTCTCGGCATCAACCTTGCGTCCCGTTCGCTCTTGTCGGAGTAGATGAAGTAGAAGCCATCCTCCGAGGGAGTCGAGAGCACCAGCGCCTGCGGGTCTGCTTCCAGCGTGACGACCTCCCTGCTCCACTGCTCACGCCCTTCGGTGTCGATGCACACGAGGAAGAAGCGCTTTCCGTCGTAGCCGCCGATTACGTAAAAGAGGTCGTCACCGCCGCGTAGCTGGACGATCTCGTAGAAGCGCAGGGAGGCCGGGCCGATTGTGAGCTGCTTGCACCACAGTGTCGCGCCGCCCGGGGCGGACTTAATGACCACCGCGCCCCCGCCGGTGTTGCCGGCAGCATAGGTGTAGTTTCCGGTGCGCTCTTCGAAGGTGGCGGCGCCGCCGAGAGAAAGGTCGGGATTGGTGTACCGGTTAACGAAGGTCGCCTGCCCGCCGGCGAGGCCGTCGCCGGCGGGCACGTCGCGGCGTTCGCAGTTATCGGAGCGCAGTTTATCCAGTTCGGCCTCAAGCGAGCGTGTGTCCTGAGGTTGCCCGTCGCTGAGCCTGAGCGAGATCAGGTTGTTCTCGTGCTCGACGGACGCAATCTGGTTTTCGAGGGCCGTGAGTCGGGCCGTGTTGGCGGTGACCGGCTCGACCTCGATTCGCGTCACCGGAAACCACGCCGGCTGATCATAGACAACCGCCTGGTTCAAATCCGCGCGGAGCACCGTCACCGAATACGGGGCCGAGGGGTCGGCTGCGCCGGGGTCGGGGTTGCCGTACCTGACCTGCATCGCGTTGTCATCTTGCAGCGAGGTGAAGTAGTTCACGCGCACGCGCTGCGCCTCGGTCGTCATCCGCAGAGTGACGCGCACGGATGGCCGGGGCAGACGCACCTGAAGACGAAATGTGTTTCGGATGCGCAGCGACTTCGCAAAGCCGAACACGTTGGCTTCGGAGACTACCTCGGCAAAGCCGGACGGTTGATGACTCAGCAGCAGGAAGGCGACCTGATTGGAGTAGAACAGGCTGTTGTCGTTCGGGCAGTAGTAGCGGTGGCCCGGAGGCTTATCCAGAAAATCCGCGCAGCGCTGAACTCTGGCCTGCCCCTGACAGAAGAGTATGCCCGGTGTGAGGCCGTTCTGTTCGGGGATGTACCAGCCCGGCTGCCCCTGCTCGGTGTAGGAGAAGGGAGAAGTGCCGAGGAGGCGAATGGTATTGTACTGCCCACCCGTCTTTTGAAACTGCCCGGCGCGGAGGGCGTTCAAGGCCGGGTCGGAGGGATAGAGCGCCTTCCAAGGGTTGTAGTCCTGCCAGGCATTGGTGGTAGGGTTCCATGACTTCACCTCCACGCCCGTCACGGAGTACTGGTGCTTGACCTGCCGCACCTCCTTGCCGCGGATGATTTTGTCGGGCGGTATCAAGTCCTCGTAGCGCTCGGGAGGGTTGGTGACGCCGCCGATAACGGTGCTCACATCATTCGGAATTAATCCCTTCTCGCTTTTGAAGTCGATGTAAGTGTCCAGTGGGATGACTTTCTGCAACACAGCCGCGGGCAGGTTGGCGGGGATGTCGGAGCCGAGGAAGGCGAGGTCGAAGGTTTCGTTCGAGAGCATGTTCACACCCATGACCAGTTCGCCGATGGATGTGGCGCTGCTCGCGTTCAGCATGGGATTGACCGGCGTGCGGTCCACCGTCGAGTTGAACTCCCAGACGACGGCGAGGTTGCCGCAGAACTTGAACGAGAAGACCCAGAGAATCTTTATCTTCACGCAAACCCTGAACTCGCCGTAAATCTTGAACGGCTTAGCCCCTTCAACGCCGAACAGCACGTCGAAGGAGGCATACAGGCTCACGAACTTGATGTCGATGTCGGCGCCGACCCCGGAGGCCATGCAGGCGCCGTACTGCGGGCGCTCGAAGCTGACCTTGCCGGCCAGCTCGATGTAGGCCCACGCGCTGACTCTGATGGGGCCGTAAGAGCGTTTGAAACTCAGCTCGCCGCGCGCGCCCGCCTCGATGCCCTTGGCGCTGAGCATGAGGTAGCTACGGGTCGTGAGGATGCGGATGATCTTGGCGGTGATGGGGTTCGTCTTGGTGCCGAAGTTGACGTACCACTTGGAGGAGTCGTTAAAGAAGAAGGCGGCCTGCACCTCCGCGTAGAGGGTGAGAATGTCGCCGCTGCTCGTGGGCATCTTGAAGTCGGCGCCGAAGCCGAACTCAAGCGAGTTGTCGCCCACGGCGATGAAGGCGAAGAAGGGCGGCTCCTTCGGGTCGTCTAATCCGAGGCGCGCGCTGAGCACCGCCGCCCGCCCGTCAATCATGAACAAGGAGGGGATCGAGAGCAGCACCATGGCCTTGATGTTGAGGGTGGTGCCGTCGTCGGCGGAGGTGCCGAAGCTCGCCCCCGCGCCCAGCGAGAAGGGCGTCCCGGAGGTCTTGGTGCGGTCGGGGCCGCTGAACTTGGTGACGTGTATGCCGCGGGGCGGGTACTTGTAATAGTCGTACCAGCTGTCCACGCCGGAATGCAGGCCGACGGCCTCCTTCTCGGCCACGTAGCGATAGCCGATCAAGCCCCTGAAGCCGTAGATGGCGACCGGGCCGATGGGGATGGGCGCGGGCAACTCGATACTCGCGTCGATGATGAAGGCGGGGTAGCGCGGCATGAGCTTCATGTCGGCGCTGCCGGCGATCTTGGCCTGCGGGATTTGGAGCTTGATGCCGCCCGCGTATTCGGGCGAGACGCCGGGTTCGGGAATCGAAATCCACCCGTTGAAGATCACGCTCGGCGAAGAGGCTGGGATTGTCAGGTCGAGGTAGAGGGTCTGGATATGCAGGTAAGGCGCGGGCTTGTCCGGCAGATCGTCCGTGCAGTAGTAATACTTCACGCCGTCGCCACGCACCTCGATGCCGAGCGGGTCTATGCTGACGCCCCCGTCGAAGCCGAAGTAGTTGAACTTGCGCGTGACGCCGCCAACTTCCTTCTGGTGTGAGCCGTAGTGAACGGCGGTGACCGTGATCTCCACGGGGCCGAGCGGGAGCACGATTGGCTCGACGAGGTTAATCGACCCGCCCTCAAGCTCGATGCTGCCGTCGCTGTAGATGCGGAGCTTCTCGACCTCGATGGGGCCTAGCTTCAGCGTGTCCTTCAGGAAGCCCTGAAACTCCAATTGACCCGAGGTGCCGATGTAGTACTCGTCGTCGTCGCGGCCCATCTCAAGGCTGCGAATGCGATAGACGAAGACGCCCTCGAACTCGACGGGGAAGGGCGGGTCGGTGGAAGCGGTCAGGTTAAAGTCGCCGTCGTCGTGGATGTGACCGGTAACGCCGATCATGACGGGCTGCCCGGCGTTGGCTTCGCCCGCAGGATAGACGAACCGGGCAATCTTCAGCGCGCCCGAGATGCCGGAGGACTCGACCTTGTTCTGCTTGAAGAGGATGTCGAAGCTGCTGAAGCCCAGCGCGAAGCCGGAGCTTTCGCCGAGCTTCACCCAAAGCATGTTGTCGCCGCCGAGCGCGCGGAGGCCGATCCTGCCGGAGATGCCGCCGGTGCCGATGAGCAGCTTCTCGCCGAAAATCTCGGCGTTGGTGCCGTCGGGGTCTTTGAACCATTTGGCGGGCAGGGTGACGGCGGCGCTGTCGGCATACATCCCCATGAAATCTTCTGGACGGCCTTCGGCGTCGGCCTCGGGGATGTTGTGGGCCTTGCTCATGTCCACCTTCAGGCCGTTGAACTCGAGCAAGATTCCGGTCTTGCCGATCATGGCCCGCTCGAAGGTGAAGCTGGACTGGTTCTCGAACTCGAAGCCGTTTTTGGTCGAGACCTTGAGGGTGCCGATGGTGAAGACGAGGGCCGCCATCCTGTTGAGGTCGGGGTCTTCCACCCAGTTGCCGGAACCCGCGGGGTCTTCGACCACTGGCATCAGCCAGTTGCGCGGGAACTCAAGCGCCGCGTTGACGTTCTCAAGCGCCAGCGCGAACTGCGGCACGACGAGGTCGTAGAAGTCCTGTTTGGTGATGCCGTCGAACCAGCCTCGGAAGAGCTGTGCGAGCTTGTCGAACTTCTCGTCGAGGTCGCCGATGTTGCCGAGGGCCGACTGAATGAAGTCGCCCAGAAGGTCTATGTCGATCTGATAATTCTCGGAGAGCGTCTCGATAGAAGTCTCGATGGAAGTCACCGCCGCCTGGAGCGTGTCGTTCTCCTCGTAGTTCTCAAACAGGTAGCCGATGCTGTAGAGGTTGGAGCCGCTCAAGAGGCTGTCCACCTCAGTCCGAATGACGCCGAGCTGGGTCGTGATGTTCGTGATTTCAGCGGTGACGGCTGCGCCGGTGCCGTCGTCGTAATCGCCGATGCGGGCGATGAGGTTGGTGAGGAACACCTGATAGGCGTTGCTGCCGTCGTCCAGAAAGACGTTGACGATCTGACCGATAAAGGCGCTTCGATCCTCGATGTCCGCCAGTTCAAGGAGGATGTCCACGAACGCCTCGGGCAGCGCGGAGAACCCTCCTTCTTCCAGCCGCGAAATGTACTTGTACGCCTCCCAACGCCAATCGAAGATGATCGGGAACTCGGAGAAGCCCGAGGTGACGCCGTGGAAGAAGACCAGGTTCATCCCCGACCCCAAGAGCGGCAGCTTAAGCTCCCGCGTGAGAATGGTGAGGCTGTAGTAGCGTGTGACGCCGTCGGCGGACACGTCGGTCACAAGGTCTTTATAGAAGACCTTGCCGAGGATGAGGTCGATGCCGTCCTGGGCCAGGTCTTCGAGGTCCTGAAAGTCGCCCGGGATGGCGCTGGCGTCGATGAGTCGCGACAGGGGAGGATAGAACGGCGTCGGCATAAGGACTCCTACGGGGTTTATGCGAGGGCGGCTAACCACGCGTTGTCGGCGTTCGGAAGGCCGAGCGCGGCGTAGAAGGGCGCGAGCGGAGTCAGCGTGGAGATGTCCACACCCTCGATGGTGCCGATGACGTGTCCGACGGTGCCGAAGTCGAGGTCGAACGAACCCGGAAACACGTCGAAGGCGTCGGTCGTGAAGAACGCGTGCAGTTCCTTGCCGTTGGGCGAAAGGAAGGCCATGAAGGAATGCACCTCCGTCGCCCCGCCACGGGCCGCGGCCTCGAAGGGCAGCGCGCCTTCAGTAAAACGCCCGTTTACGTCCGTGACGGTGGCATCGATCATGACCATGGGCGTTTCGTTATACGAACCGACTACCAAAGCGAGCCGCAGGCTGTACGTGCTCATAAGAACCCTGCCTATCTCGTGAATTCGACATCGTCAATTTCGATGTTGCCCGTACCGGCGGTCGGGAACATCAACTCCACCGACTGCACCCTGGTCAGGTTCACGTGCGCCGCGTAGTCGGCCAGGGGGATGCGGATGGTCATGAACGCGGACTTGGTGAGCGAGGCGTCGTCGCGGCGGAAATCAGGGTCGGGCACCGTTCTGCTCAACACCATCTCATGGCGGCGGGAGGGGGTGTCGGCATCCGTAATAGCCACCCGCATCGTATCGACCTTCGAGTTGGTCTTGCGGGCCACCTGCGTGATCCTGAAGCTGAAGTGAGTCCAGCCGCTCACGTCCATCCCGCCGGCCAACACTGTGAACCCCAGCGTATCCCGCGCCGCCCAGCCCGCGACTTGTAATCCATTGGTCTCGTGCGGCGAATCGGGGTCGAGGGTCGCGTTTAGGTTCAGAAAGCCCTCGGCCAGACCAGCGCCCGCCCGGCTGTGCGCGACAGGCTGGCCGGAGGAACTGACGGCCCAGTTGTGAGGGCTGTCCTCGAAGTTATCGATCGTTCGCGAATGGCCGGGAATCATATCCTTGTACTGCTGGTATATCTTGCTGTACCCGGTCGAGCCCGGGATGAATTCGCCGGTGAAGTAGCTCTTCCAGATGTCCTCGCCCAAAAGGTGCTGTCGCATGAAGGCATTCATGTAAGCCAGGGTGATTCGCTGTTGGGTCACGGACGAGATGGCCCCAGGGCCGGGGTAGTCCTTATTCTTCGTGATGAAGCCGTTGTGGGTGGCGTAGTAGACAAAGCTCATGGACTTCACCGTGTTGTTCACGGCACGGTCGTAGAGCGAAAAGCCGCCGCTGCCGGCCGGGCCGGCGAGGAGGGGCAGATGTTGTCGCGTAGTGCGTGCGCCATTCACGTCCCCGTCCCTCGAGCCGTACAAGACGAAATAGGGAATGTTCTGGGACAATGTCTCCTTCTCCCACAAGTCGGTGGGAGCGAGAGAACTGATGGCTTCAATCGTCCGGAGGTCGGTGGGCGCGGAGGACGTTGCGATCTTGTCCGCCGCGCGCACGACAGCTTCGCCGCCGCGGCTGTGCCCGATCAGGCCGATATTATCCGCAACGCTCGCGCCGAACTTTTGTTTGAGCACTTTCAAATGCTCGAACAGAGCGTTTGCGCGGCCTCTGGGTGCCATGCCTTGTACGTCGCCGAGTGTAAGGAAGGTGAAGCGAACAGGGACGCCGGCCGCCAGATCGACCTTGTAATGAACACCACTCGTCCATGATTTAACTACGGGGCCCGCGCCTTTCTGTTCATCGACGGCCACGGTTGGGGTAGTAGCGTGGTGCGTATATATCACAGTCTTGTCGAAGAACGGGAACACGAACAGATTCGGCGAAGCGGGCGCGGGCGCGGGCAGTGGAATGCTAGATACTATAAGCAGGTGGATACTGGCAACGATGAACCCGTTCCGGGCCAAGTGCTGGCCCAGCGCCTCGTAATCAGTGAAAAGATGTCCATTGCCGTGCACGATTACGACGAGGGGATAACTGGTCTTCCGGGGGCTGATCGTCGTGGCGGCGGCAGCCTCGACCGGGATGAAATAGCGCGCCTGCAATCTGATCAGGGGATTATCGATCTGCGGATTGTTTCCGATGTCATTGACCATGGCTATGCCGAAGGCGCTCACCGCGGTCACGTCTAAGTCTGTGAAGTCGTACGTCCCGGCAAACACGTGCTCCCACTGCCGCATCATCCCCGGGTCGGGGGGCACGTCAGGCAGGTTCACGAAGTCCGTGAAATTTTTCGAGCAGAACATGTTTGCGCCCGACCCGAAGACGAACACCGGCGGGCCGGGCGCGACCGCGATGCGCTGGCCGGCGGCGTCCAGTCCCTGCACCTTCACCTCAAACTTCCTGTAAGGGAAGCCGTTGTCGTCCAGTTGGCCGGGAGCTTCCTCGAAGACCAGGAACCGCTGGTGGACGGGGCCGAACCCCGTGGTGGCCTGAAGGCGTGTCAACTCGTCGCGCTTCAGTCCCAGGAAGTAGATGCCGTCAACCGAAGTGTTCTTCGTCCCCTTCTTGTACAGGCTGAGGTCAATCAGGCGGATCGTGGCTCCGCCCTCAACGATAGACCAACGGCTGAACACAATTTCGCTCGGGAAGACAGGGCTGCGTACTACGTTGTCGAGCGTCGAGGTGGCGAAGTCGATGGTCGGATAAGAGTCGGGGCTGGTTCGGTACGCGACTTTTGAATGCCCGTAGAGCATCACCACATCGGGGTCGAAATACATGCCCGTATTAGGCACGTGGGCAAAGTTCGCGCCTTCAGCCAAACCAACCTTCTCATTGTGCAGTTCTCGGAAGGGGCCGACGGAGCCGACGAGGGGCAGGTCAATGCCCCCGTACACGGTGTCGAGGCGGTGATTGAATTGCAGCAGCCGCGGATTAACCACCGCCGCGCCCGTGTTCTGCTTGAAGTACTGTAAGCGCACGTGGGTCGCCACGCAGACCTTCGCGCCGCCCGGCCCGCTCCCGTCCAGTGTCAGCGTAAACGCTTTGCCCCAGTCCGTCGCGGCCCCGTCCAGCAGCTTCGTCTGATCCAGAAAATTCTTTCTGCCGGCGGGCAGATGCCCGGCGTCCTCTACAAACAGCAGCGGCCCCGTGTTGTCGTCAACGCGCAGTTGAAGGTCGAGGTTGACTTTGGCCGACGGCCCCGTCCACCCGGATTGTGAGAACAGCGGCCAGCCGTTGTTGTAATAGGCATCATCGACGAATGCCGAGGCGGCCCCGGGCTTGAGCCTGATGAGGTTGGGGGTCGCTCCTCCCCCGCCGTAGTTGCCGTAGAAGTTGTAGGAGTATCCTTTGTCGCTGCGGATGTCGAGATAGACGCGCGTGGCTGTGCTGAAGTGGCTGAGGAAGGTCGTGGCGACGGCGTCGCGGTTTGGCTTGGTGGGCAGGTTAAAGCCCGAGACGCCGACGGAGAAGTGCATCCCGAACAGCGCGGCGGGGTCCACGTAGGCCAGAATCTTCTCCCTCTCGCAGCGCAAGGTGTGGAGCTGCGCGGGCGTGGGGTTGGCAATCGCCATCAGAGCGCTGATGTCGAGTTGAGCATTGGACCGCCTCGCATACTCCATGTTCAGGTCGAGCAACTCGGCCTCCACGATCACCTCGAAGCAGATTTTCTTGCTGAAGCCGAACGTGCCGATCCATTCGCCCTCGCTTACCTGCCGCGCGCGGAGCGGGGCCAGAGAGTTGCCGAACACCTCTTCGATGTTTACGGTGCCGGCGAGCGCGGCGTCGAACCCCAAATCGCCGGGCGCAATCGGGGGCGGGCTGCTCGCGGCATTCGCATGCCAGTCCTCCCACATTTTGCGAACCGTATCGGTGTTGCCGGGGGTCTCGGCGTTGAAGTTGCCGCCGGTAAAGAAGCTGTCACGCCTGACCCCGCGGTAGATGTAATATTTCACCGTGGGGAAGGTTACCCCGAGTCCAGCCGTCGGCTTCAGGATCACGTTCACCAAGTCAGGGTCCACGGCACCCGCCGCAAGATCAAAAAAGTCTGTGACGATGATATGCCCCGGCTGGCAAGCAAACGCTTTGGCGTCCGTAGTCAGTTGGAAATTGGCGGACACGTCATACGTGTTGGTAGGGTCTGCGGACGAAGGGCCAAAGCCGTCGTTGCTGCTCGACTGACTCGTCAACTGCGCGTGGTCTATAAAGAAGTGCATAGAGATTGTTTTCCGGACTGACGCTTTAATTGGTCAATTCACAAATGAGATTTCTTCGTGACGGGTGCAGACCAGCGCCGAGAGGGATAAGAGGCTGAGCCGACGTGGGCGATGGGCAGCAACAGCGGGAAGGGAACGCAGACGACCGTGGGAGTATCTTTCATGTGAAGCGCCTTTCGGGTATGACGGGCGGCACGTGAAGTCGGACGCGCCACCTATGGGTGGACGGACAGTTAACCCTTGGCGAATGACGCCGGCAGGCGTGTCTGCCGGCGGGAGAACGAGTGGCGAGAACGCGGGAACAATATGCCGCGGGCTTCTAATTGTCAATAGAAGCACATACTGACCGTGGGAGACGGAACAAACATGGTATCCCCCTGCGGAAGCTTTTGATTTTCGGCAAGACAGGACTTGAAGAGATGCGCGGCTGGCAGAAGAAGCACTTGCGATGAGGCGCTGAAAGGGTGGACACACCGCCCGACTGGCTCGACTATGGGGTTGCGACACGACCATAGGAGGGCCGAGCAGGCGATGTGTCCTCTCAGATATTATCCCATGCTGCGCCGGACTACAGAGCCGACTTACCTGCGCTTCGAGTTGGTGCGCTACGCCAGAGAGCACGGCATCAAGCCCGCCGCCCGCCAGTTCTCGACCACGGTCAAGACCGTGCGCAAGTGGCTCAGGCGGTGGCAGCCCGGAAGCTTGCGCGGACTCGAAGACCGCAGCCGCGCCCCACACCGCCCGCGCCACGGCATCACCGAGGGGCAGCGTCGGCGCGCCGTCTCGCTCAAGCGGCGGTTGCCCTCGTGGGGCGCTTCTCGCATGAAGCGCGACTACGGCCTCGCGCTCTCGGAGAAGGCGCTGCGGGCGATCTGGCGCGAGGAGGGGCTGCTGAAGAAGAAGCGCCGGAAGCACAAGACGAAGCAATGCCTGAGGGAGGTGAAGAAGGCGTGGCGGCTCTTCGAGCAGATGTCGGTGGACACGAAGGACTTGTGCGACATCCCGGAGCTGTGGGCGCAGGCTAAAGTCTTGGGGCTGCCGCGCTACCAGTACACGGCCAGGGAGGTCACGTCGGGCTGGCACTACCTCTCCTTCGCGCAGGAGTGCACGCTCGCCTACTCGAAGCTCTTCGCCGAGGTCATCTTGGAGCACTTACAGGGGTGCGGCGTCCGCTTCAAGGGGTCGCGCGTGCAGACCGACAACGGGTGCGAGTTCGTCGGCAACTGGCAGAGTAAGAGTGACAGCGAGTTCACGAAGGCGGTCGAGGCGGTCAAGGGGTTACGCCACACGCGGTGCCCGCCGCGCGCTCACACCTGGCAGTCGGACGTGGAGACCGCGCACCGGCTCATCGAAGACGAGTTCTACGAGGTCGAGCGCTTCTCGTCGCGCGCGGACTTCCTGCGCAAGGCCGGGGCGTACAACCTCTGGTTCAACGTGGCCCGGCGCAACAGCGGGAAGGAAGACAAGACGCCGTGGGAGTTGATCCACGAGCGGGAGCCGAGGATAGACCCGGCGGTCTGCGCGCTGCCGCCCCTCTTCCTCGACGAGTTGTTCATGCGCAAGCTCGATTCAAAACTGCTGTGGGGGTACGATGTTATCCCGCATCCCT
>Ga0070740_10000591_pt1 | contig 70761 bp, 52 predicted proteins | sample Coa_R2_FD_67286 | JGI IMG/M metagenome (GOLD analysis project Ga0070740, IMG submission 67286) | Surface soil microbial communities from Centralia Pennsylvania, which are recovering from an underground coalmine fire - Coalmine... | ecosystem: Environmental > Terrestrial > Soil > Unclassified ... | reverse complement strand
TCATTCGCAATGGTCCGATAGGATTCGAGAACATACAGGTCGCCGATCAGACCTTTGCGATCTTCACAAACGTAGTAGGTGTAACCGACAACGCTATTGGCCGCGATCAGGGCATATCCGGTGAGCGCGTGCATATCGAGGAAGCGCCGGACGAGTTCCGCCGAACCGGCGAAGTCCCAATCCAGCGCCCGCCGCCAGGCCGCTGTTTCTTCGGCAAGCAGCGCATGCATGTCGTAGGATCGCAGCTGGCGCAAGTCCATCACGCGCGGCGCTACGATCTCGGACACGGCGGCCATACGCTGATTGTGACGCAGATCTGTCAGAACCGCCAGGGCGGCGCCGGGCCAGCGCTTTTGCGGGTCCCTGGCCGGTGCGGCGGCCCGCCCGGCGCGCGAAATCGTTGTGGACGGCGGTCAGCGCGCTCCGGCGGTCACTCCCGCACGATGCGGCCGTCGCGCATCTCCACAATCCGGTGCGCATAAGCCGCCGCCTCCGGATTATGCGTAATCATCAGAATTGTTTGGCCGAGCCGCTCATTGAGTTCGCGCATCAGATTCAACACGGCGGTCGAGTTTTCCGTATCGAGATTTCCAGTGGGTTCATCGGCCAGCAGAATCGCCGGGTGATTTACGATTGCGCGCGCGATCGCGACCCGCTGCTGCTCGCCGCCGGAGAGCGCTCTCGGCTTGTGTTTCAAGCGGTGAGCGATTCCGAGCAGATCGAGCGCGCGCTCGAACTGCTCATCGTGGTCGGTGTGGTTGCCCGCGATGTCCTTGGCGATCGCAATGTTGTCGGCGGCCGACAGGGTCGGCAACAGATTGTATTTCTGGAACACAAATCCGACCTTGTTCTTCCGCAGATTGGTCCGGTCGGCGTCGGACATTTTCGACAAGTCCTGGTTTTCGATCAGAACCGAGCCCGCGGTAGGCGGCGTGAGGCCCCCCAGGATGTGGAAGAGCGTAGATTTTCCGGATCCAGACGGTCCGATGAGCGAAACGAACTCTCCCCGCCGGATGCTCAGGTTCACGCCGCGCAACGCCGGAACGTCGACCTCGCCGACGTGGTAAATCTTTTTGAGGTCGCGCGCCTCGATAATGGGCGCTTCAGTCATACGCGAGGGCCTCGATGGGGTCCTGCTTGGCCGCTTTGAGACCCGGATACGCAGCGCCCAGCATCGCGCCCCCGATCGCAAGGCCGCCCGCGATCGGCCACCACTCCGGCACGATGGCCTGCCGAAGCGTGGGGACCGCCGTGTCAATCAGCCACTTTGTCCCGTACGTCAATACAATGCCCAGCAGCGTGCCGGCGACAGCGAGCACGGCGGTCTCCCGCAGCAGGATGCCAATTACATACGCCGGGGATGCTCCGAGCGCCTTGAGAATGCCGATTTCCCGCGTGCGCTCCAGCACCGACGTGTACATCGACAGAAAGACCACGATAAATCCGATCAGGACGCCGATCGTGATGATCACCCAGATGAATTGCCGCAGCATCGGGACGCTGTCAACGGATATCAGGGAAACGAACTCCTCCATGGAATAGATTTTGTAGTCGGGCAGCTTCCGTTTGAGCTCATCGATGACCGCTTGGGTATTCGCCGGATTATCCAGTTTGAGGTATGCGGCGGTGATGTTGCCGGTATTTGAATACAAATCCTGGAGCACTGCCAGGTCTACGAACATTCGAGACAATTTGCCTTGCTCGACGACGCCGGCGATATGCCAGGTATGATTGTTGAGAACGTAGCTCTGGCCGGCGCGCAGCTTGTGCTGCTCCGCATAAATATTGTCGATGAGCATGTCATTCGGCGCCTGAAACGGCCCGCCCTGCAGATACCGGAAGCCGCCGGTGACGCTGTCAAAATCCTTCAGATTGATCCCAGTGATCGAATCGATCCCGCCAATCGGCTGGACCAGGGCGCCGGCGACGGCTACGACATGCGGCTGTTTACGAAAGAATGGAATGAACTTTTCGGAGAAATTTGCGCTGAATCCGATCAGTGAGCTGCCGGGCGCTCGAACCAGCACATCCGCTCCGACGCCCCGCGATCGCTGAGCGACATCACGCAGCATGCCCCGGCTCACGCCGACCAGCGTCAGCACCATCGTGACCTGGACGCCGATCGCCATAATGCTCAACAGCGTTCTCAGCGGGCGGTGCTTAAGATTTTCAACTACCAGCTTATTAACCAAACCACATTTTAATTCGGGCGCGGGGGACGCCCGCGGGACGGCGTCCCGGCGTTCGCCGCCAGCCGCAGCGTCAATTCCCCGGACGAGGGCGCGTTGGCGTACACTCTCACCAGGAGGCGACGGCGATGGGCGGCAATTTTCAAAGGCGCCGGGCTGACGTGGAGTCTGATTTCTTGAACGCCGACCTCGAAACCGGCTTCGCTTTGGCGCGTCTGGCGGAGCAGGCATGGCGTGAAGGCGACTGGCGGGCGGCGCGGCGCAGTATCGAGGACGCCCGAGCTGCGATGAAGGATGCCGCGCGCCTATGGCACAAGCTCAATGCGCCTCCCCGCTACAGGATCCGCCTGCGAGAACTGGTGTTGGCGGTTCAGGGAATCGAGCGCCGCGCGGGCTTTTTTGTAAAGCTCATCTATAACTGAGCGCTGACACAATCAGCGGCGGCGCTCCTCCCACGGCTCCTGGAGGGCGGTCTTCGCATCTTCACCCGCAGCCTCCCGTGCGTTTCGCAACATTGTGATCGCATGTTCACGGTATTGTAACCGCAATCGGGTTACGGTCGAGTTGATGAGGAGATTATTACTGTTCGCCATGTGTGTCGCCGCTCTCGGGCAGACCGATGTCGGACGCATCGTAGGAACGGTTGTCGACACAACGGGAGCTGTGATACCCGGCGCTCAGATCAGGGTTAAGAACGAGCGCACGGGGCAGGAGCAGATTGTACGAACGAACGATCAAGGATACTACATCGTTACGCAACTGGAGCCCGCTGTTTACACGGTGACCGGCAAAGCCGAGGGGCTCGGTCCGCAGGAGTATCGCGAAATCCGGGTGGGCGTGGGCCAGGAGCGTACGGTCAACGTGATTCTGCAACCGGCGGCGCTGGAGACGGAAGTGAATGTCTCAAGCGGCGAACTTGCCGTCGTCGATACGAGTTCCGCCCGCGTTGGCGCAAACATCAGCGAACGCGAAGTGGCCGAGCTCCCTATGAACGGGCGTCAGATCTCACAGCTGTACTTGATGGCGCCAGGCGCCGTGAACAGCGGCGCGGGCGCGTTCGACAACATCCGGTTCAGCGGCCGCTCAAACCAGGAGAATGTCATCCGCTTTGACGGCGTCGAGGGCACTTCCATTGTGGATGCATCGCCCGGCAATCTCAACGGCGAAACGACGTCGCTGTTCCGCCTGCAACAGAGCCTGGAGAACGTTCAAGAATTCCGCATCGATACGAGCAATTATCCCGCCGAGTACGGCACGGGAACGGGAGGACAGATCAGCTTCATCACGAAGTCCGGCGGCAATGAGACTCACGGTTCAGTGTTCCACTACCTTCGCAATGACGCCATGGACGCGCGCAACGTTTTCGACGGCTCGCGAAAATCACAGCTGCGGCTGAACCAGTTCGGCGGGTCGGTGGGCGGGGCGTTCGTCAAAAACAAAGCATTCTTTTTTGCGAGTTACGAAGGACTGCGCCAGCGAACCTCAAGCCCGTTCGTCGAATCGACTCTGAGCGCGGCGGCCCGCGCCAAAGCCGCGCCTGCCATCCAGCCTCTTCTGGGCGCGTTTCCCCTCGGACAGATACCCACAAGCGATCCCAATCTCGACATCGTGCGCGTGGACGGCCCCGGCTACGTCGATGAAGACTCCGGCGGTATACGGCTCGACTACAACCTGAGCGACAAATACCGGCTCTACGCGCGCTACTTTCGAGACCAAGGCCGCGCCTCGCAAACTCAGAACTCCACGCTGAGCCAGTATCAGACCGCCGCCGTTCCACAGAACGCCGTCTTGAGTCTGAACCAGGTGTTTTCCCCGACATTGCTGAACGAGACCAAACTTGGATTCAACGGAGCGAAGACGCGCGTCGCCGGCGTCCCGGGTCCGAGCCCGAATGCAAACATCAACGGCGTCACGATCAACCTGACCGGCAGCGTAGCCCTGGGCGGCATCGCCGGCCAGGTTGGCAGCGCCGCAATCGCCCAGCCTACGGGCTTGATACGGCTGGCGAGCGCGTTTAACGGCCGCGGCGCCCCGTACACGAACGACTCCATTTCCTTCATTGACAACCTGTCCGTCATTCGCGGCCAGCACAACCTGAAGTTCGGCGCGGAGGTGCGCCGCATAGAGCTGTACAATGATCAACTCGGCGGAACGACATACACGTTCCCCAGCGTCGATGCATTTCTCAACAATCAACCTTCCTCTATTGCCTTCAACGGCGACCTGAGCGCGCTGAGCCCGTTCACCGGCCTGTCAGGCCCGGCGCATTTGCGGCAAAACTATTACATCTTCTACGCACAGGATGAGTGGAAAATCCGGCCCAACTTCACGCTCAGCTATGGACTGCGCTACGAGTATTACCAGCCGCTGCACGAAACCCGCAACAAAGATGTGTTTTTCGACATGCTGGCCGGCGACATCCTCCCAAGATACTCGGGCGACTGGTATCACAGCTCCAAGAACAACTTTGGCCCGCGGCTAGGGCTGAGTTGGGCGCCCCAGCGCTTTGACGGCAAGACCGTTTTGCGGGTCGGCGCCGGCTACTTCTATGGTCCAGGCCAGACGGAAGATCAGCTCCAGCCCGAGGCCAACGATCGCATCGGTCGGACGATCACAGCCGGACCGCTGCTGGCGTATCCGCTGGACATTCCGGCGGTGTATGCGAGCTACAACATCAGCGATCCGAATCTCGGCTATCAGCCTCGCGCCTACGCGCCTGGCTACACGATTCCGGAGAGAGTGCTGGAATACACGGCGTCGGTGCAGCAGACCCTTCCGGGCAACGCGGTGATCACTGTGGCCTATGTTGGCTCACAGGGCCGCAACCTGTTCCTGCGCAGTATCACCAACCTGATCACGGGCGTCGGCATGAATCCGTTGACCGGGGCGGCTGTAATTCAACGCCAGTTCGGAAACCGCTTCGCCGAGATCGACTATAAGACCAGCGGCGGAACATCGCATTACGACTCGCTCCAGACGACCCTGAACCGACGCTTCGCAACCGGTCTTTCACTGAGCAGCCAGTACACCTTCGGGCATGACATCGGAACGTCCGGCGGATCGAACGAAGCGAACACTGCGCAAAATCCATTCAGTTTTGCGGCCGATCGCGGCAACAACAACTTCGATATCCGCCACAGCCTGAATCTTGCGGCGCTGTACGATCTGCCGTTCGGCCGCGCGAAGCGTTGGGGCAAAAACCTGTCCCGACCCGCGGACTTGCTGGCGGGAGGATGGCAGCTTGGCGGGATGCTGAACGCCCGTTCAGGAATACCCATTGACGTGCTGATCGTCCGGCCCGATGTTGTATACCGCGACAACCGTACGGGGCAGATTTTCTCGTCGCCGGTGGTGGATACGAACGGCGTGATTTACACAACGCCGATCATCAACACGCCAGGGGGCGGCGCCTCTCGCAACGTGCGCCGGCCCGATGTCGTCGCGGGAGTCAACCCGTATCTCAAGCAGGGCCTTCAGTTCCTCAATCCAGCGGCGTTCTCGATGCCGGCGCCGGGCGCTTATGGGAACTACGGTCGCAATGCGCTGCACGGCCCCAACCTCGCGCAGCTGGATGTGACGTTGAGCAAACGGTTCCACGTGACCGAGCGGTCGAATATAGAGTTCCGCGCAGAGATCTACAATCTGCTGAATCACGCGAACTTCGCAAATCCCGGAAACCTCCGCCTCAGCCAGTCGCTCCCGGCCGGCTGCACCTGCGCCGGCGGGATTGTCCCGGCCAGCAACTTTCGGAACACGTTGCAGCCAGGACAAACGTTTTCGGCCGCGACGGCGGGCGCTCTTTGGGGCGCGTTGAACTCGACCGTGTCCAACCAGATCGGCCTGGGCACAAACCGCCAGATCCAGCTCGCCCTCCGCTACAGTTTCTGACACAGACGATCAGCTTCCTCGCGCCTGCGGCATCATAGCCGCGGGCGTTTGCCTGTCCGCGCGCAGGCGCTGACATCGTGAGCACAACCGCTCGGCCGCGGCGCCGCAAGGTCAGTACTGCGGAGCGCGCTTCGGAAGCGAGAGCGCATCTTCCAGCGCCGCTCCGATCTCCAGCAACGTGCGCTCGCAAAATGCCGGTCCGATTAGTTGCAGTCCCACCGGCAGTCCTCCGGCTGTCAACCCGCAGGGCAGCGAAAGCGCCGGAACTCCAAGCGCGTTGACGCCGCGAACCAGCCGCGTCGTCGCAAGCCGCACGTCCTGCTCGACTCCGGCAATGGAAATCCTGCTCTGGCCGATGCGCGGAGCGGGCGTTGGCGTGGTCGGGGCAGCGAGGAAATCCACCCGTTCCCAGACGCGGCTGAAGTCGCGAATGAACATCCGGCGCAGCCGCTGGGCTTGAATGTAGGCCGTTGCGGGCAAAACGCGGCCCTGATCGAGCAACGCCAAAACATCGGAGCCGATATCCTCGCGCCGTGATGCGTGCGGCTCCAGCGCAGCGGCCGCCTCCGCCAGCAGGATCACCCGCGCGATCGCATTCAACTCATCGACATCCGGCACGCGAACGGGGAGGATCTCCGCGCCCAGCTCCGCAGCTTTTTTCAGCGCGTTCTCGATTGCCTGCGCGACTTCGGGGTCAAGCGGCGCGTAGTAGCAATTTTCAGGCCGGCCGATGCGAACGCCGCGCAGCGAGGGCTGCTCGGGGCAATAGTTCTCCACTGGGCGTTTGGACGTGGTGGGATCCCGTGGATCGTGTCCGGCGATCGCATTGAGCGTGATCGCGCAATCGCGAACGGTTGGCGCCAGCGGACCGATGTGATCCAGGCTGAACCCGAGCGGAAACACGCCGTACTTGCTCACGCGGCCGTAGGTGGGTTTCAGCCCGGCGCAGCCGCAGAACGAGGCGGGAATGCGAATCGAACCGCCCGTGTCGGACCCGATGGCCATGAATGCCATGCCGGCGACGACCGCTGCTCCGGAGCCGCCGCTCGAGCCGCCGGGGATCCGCTCGGGATCCCACGGATTGCGCACTGTTCCAAAGTGCGGATTGTTGGAAGTGATTCCATAGGCGAGCTCATGCAGGCCCGTCTTTCCCACCACCACCGCCCCGGCCTGCTCCAGCATGGACACGATGGTGGCGTCGCAATCCGGAACAAAATCGGCGAACAGCTTCGATCCGGCCGTGGTGCGCACGCCTTTCGTATACACTAGGTCTTTCAGCGCCACGGGAATGCCGTGCAGCGGGCCGCGATCGCGTCCCATCGCCAGCTCTGCATCCAGGGCCGATGCACGCGCGCGCGCTCTATCGCCCGTGACGGTCACGAAGGCGTTTAAGGCGGGATTGAACCGCTCAATCCTTCGCAGGCACTCCTCGGTCAGCTCAACGGAAGAAATCTTTTTGTTCCGGAGTGCGGCGGCGGCATGCGAAATCATTCGCCGATGTCCTCCATGAGCGGGGTGGCCGTAAGCGCCGGCTCTGAACCGGGCGCCAAACGCGATATCAAGGGCCGGAACTGCTCCTCCAGACGCGCCAGCGGCTCAAGCGTCTTGTTCAGTTCAGCCTCGTTCTCATGCACGCCGAGAGCGAGCGCAATCTGCTTCCAATCGGTCATGGGAAAACCATTCTACAATTGATGCTGCCATGCTCGATGTGCAGAACCTCGCCATTCGTCCCCTTACGCAACTCACCGAAGACGAAGCGATGTTCCAATCCACTGTCCGTAAATTTGCGCGCGAACGCATCGCTCCGTACGTCCGCGAGATGGATGAAGCCGCCGTGTTTCGGCGGGACCTGATCCAGTCCTTTTTCGAGCTCGGGCTGATGGGCATCGAAATTCCTGAGGAATACGGCGGTCAGGGTGGAAGCTTTTTCCAATCGATTTTGGCTATCGAAGAACTGGCCGCCGTCGACGCATCCGCTGCGGTGATTGTCGATGTTCAGAATACGCTGTTCGTCAACGCGATCCTGCGCTGGGCGAACGACGATCAGAAGCGGCGCTACCTGCGGGAGGTCGCTTCCGGCACGGTTGGCGCCTATGCGCTCTCAGAAGCCGGGTCCGGCTCCGATGCGCTGGCCATGCAGTCGCGGGCGGTTCAGCGCGGTTCGGAATGGATACTGAACGGCCGCAAGCTCTGGATCACCAATGCGGCTGAAGCCGGTCTGTTTCTCCTGTTTGCGAACGCCAATCCTGACGCTGGCTATAAAGGAATCACCTGCTTTCTCGTGGAGCGCAATTTCCCCGGCTTCTCCGTCGGCAAAAAGGAGGACAAGCTCGGCATCCGCGCTTCCTCCACCTGCGAGCTGATTCTGGACGATTGCCGCGTTCCCGAAAGCAACGTTCTTGGCGAAGTCGGCAAGGGTTACAAAATCGCCCTTGAGACGCTCAACGAAGGGCGGATCGGCATCGGCGCGCAAATGCTCGGAATTGCGCGGGCGGCTCTCGAGCATTCGCTGCGCTACGCGCGCGAGCGCAAGCAGTTTGGCCGTCCGATCGCCGAATTTCAGGCCATTCAGTTTGACTTGGCGCAGATGGCCACGGAAATCGAGGCCACGCGTCTGCTGGTCTACAATGCGGCGCGCCTGCGGGAAACCGGGAGGCCCTTTTTGACGGAAGCGGCGATGGCCAAATATTATGCCTCGCAGGTGGCTGAGACCGTCGCATCGAAAGCCGTTGAAATCTTTGGCGGCGTTGGATTCACAAAGGATTACCCCGTCGAAAAACTCTATCGCGACGCCAAGATCGGCCGCATCTACGAAGGCACGAGCAATATGCAGCGACTGACGATCGCCAAACAGCTCCTTTCCTGAGGCCTTGGTAAGCTTGTGGAAGGCGGCGCCTAGCGTAACCCGTGCGGTGCGGCGCGCGTCGGTCAAGGAAGAGACACGCCTATGCGCAGGTTCCCTATCGCGTCCATTTGGTTATCCTGCGCGGCCACGCTGCTGGCCGCAAGTCTGCCGGATCCCAATCCGGCCCAGGTCGATGAAATCATTCAGAAGTTCGCGGCCAAGGAAGCAGAGTTCCAGCGGGCGCGCGGCAACTATACCTACCGCCAAACAGCGCGCGTGCAGGAACTCGATGACAGCGGCGCTCCGCTTGGCCGCTGGGAGGAAGTCACCGATATTATCTTTACGCCGGACGGCAAACGCACGGAAAAGGTGGTCCGCGCGCCGGTGTCGACGCTCAGCCGCATCCAGCTCGATCCCGGGGATATTCAGGACCTTCGGGATGTACAGCCCTTTGTGCTGACAACCAACGAACTTCCGAAATACTACATCCGCTATCTCGGACGCGAGCAGGTGGATGAGATCGGAACCTACGTATTTGCGGTAAAGCCCAAGAAGCTCGAACCTGGTCAGCGGTATTTTGAAGGCGAGGTCTGGGTGGACGACCGCGATCTGCAAATCGTGAAGACGTACGGCCGCGGCGTTGGTCTGCTCAAGAAGGGCGCCGACAATCAGTACCCGAAGTTTGAAACATATCGCGAACAGATCGACGGTAAATATTGGTTTCCGACGTACACAATCGCAAACGATACGCTGCAGTTCCGCGAAGGGCCTCAGCGCATCAAGATGACGGTGCGCTACGAGGACTACAAGCAGTTCAAGAGCGACATCAACATCAAGTACGGCGACGAAGTCGATCTGTCGAAGCCGCCAGCCGCTACAAATCCGCCCGCGAAGAAGCCCTGATGGCGATCCGTATCGCCGGGGAGCGCCTTTGCGCTGGGTTGCGGGTTGCCGGAAGAAGCCGGCATCGCGGGCCCTCATTCGACGTGCTACCGTGTTCACGTGGCGTGCCCGTACTTCTACCCGGTCGATCGCCTGGACGACGGGACGTGGATGAAGCCGCCGCGCCTGCCGCTCGGAGCGCTCTACCGAGGACTCTGTCATTCGGTGGAAGGCCAGCAGTTCGAGCCGGATGCGCGCGCGGCGCGCGAATGCTGCAACACGGGCTACGCGCGGGGGAAATGTGCGCGCTTCCCAGACCACGCCGTTACGGATGCGCTTCGGTTCTCCATCGAAGCGGACGCGAACGGCGTCATCGAAGTCGTTTTTGTTCTCGAAGCAGGATGGTCGCCTGCGCGTTTCGGCCGCGCGCAATGGATCCGCGGCGCACTCCGCTGTGAAGAAGCGCTCGATCCCGTGCTGCGGCGCCAGATGGAAGTCTTCATCGTCAATTACCTGGAACGTCGCGCCCGCTCCGCTCATGTATAACTCGGGTCCGCATCTTCAGCGCACGCTCTCCCGTTCCGGCCGGGGCTGGCGCGGCCGCGGCGTCCCGCGCCGGAGCGGTCCGGATGCGGGGAACAAGCGCTAGCCATGCCGGAGTGGATCTCCCCAGCGATCGCCCGTCAGATGGATCGCCCCGCGACTCGGGCCGAACTCGCGCGGCAGGCTACCGAAGCAGCGCGCGCTGCGGCGCCGGGCGTGGACATCGAAATTTTATGGGATGACATGTGGGTCCGGCGGATTGGGCCCGACTACTTCCCCGATCCCGAGATGTGGAGCACGCCCGCGCCAAACTGGGAGCGCTGGACGCGAACGGCGGAGAAATTCCACCGCGATGCTGCTGACTACTGGTTCCATGTATATAAGCCGGAGCGCGGCGACGCCATCGTCGACATCGGCGCCGGGCGCGGGGAGGACGTGTTTGTATTTTCAAAAGCGGTAGGCCCGTCGGGACGCGTGTGGGCCATCGAGCCCCATCCGGCGTCCTTCGCCGCCTTGAAAAAGCTCTGCGAGCTGAACGGGCTGTCGAACGTGATCGCTGTCAACTGCGCGTGCGTCGACGCGCCCGCCAACCTGCAAATCGAGACCCTTCCTGTATGGGAATCGAATTACGTCCGCCCGGGCGAACCATCGCCGACGAGCTGGCCGGTCAAGGGCGTGCGGTTTGACGACCTGTGCCGGGAATTCGGAATCGGCGCCATCGACTTCCTGAAAATGAACATTGAGGGCGCCGAAAGGCTGGCGCTGCCGGGTTGCCGCCAGGCGCTTTATCGCACCGGGACCGTTTGCGTGGCGGCTCATGATTTCCGCGCCGAGCGCGGCGAAGGAGAACACTTCCGCACGTTAGAGTTCGTGCGGCGGTTTCTGACCGATGCCGGCTTTTCGCTGATTACGCGCGACGAGGATCCGCGATATTACGTCCCATACCACGTGCACGGACGGCGCGAGTAGAAGCGCGTGCAATCGGGCTCATCCCGCCCGTTTCGTCCGGCCCTTTCGCTCTCCTGCCGCGACCTCCGCCGCCGGCTTTCGCGCCGCCTTCAGACTGTTCTCGAGCGCTTGGAGGATGTCCACAACCGCAGCGCTCCGCCGCGGCTGGGCGCGCTCTTCGGCGATCTGGCGCCCTTCGATCCTGGCCTCGATCATCTGCCGCAGGCGTTCCCGGAAAGCGTCGCGAAATTTCTGCGGCTCAAACGGCCCGGCCAACGCTTCAACCAGCTTTTTCGCCAGTTGCAGTTCGCGCGGGCTGATCTGCGAACGGCCGGCATGGAACTCGTCAGCCGAACGAATCTCATCCTGGTAGTACATGGTGTGCGCGATAAGGCCCGACTGGCCCGGCCGCACCACGACAATGTGCTCGCGCCTGTGCATCGCCAGTTGCGCCAGTCCCACGAATCCGGTTTCGCGCAGCGCCTGGTAGAGCAGAGCATAGGGGCGCTCGCCCGGCTCGTCGGGCGCAACATAGTATGAGGTTTCGAAATAGATCGGGTCGATTTCAGAGAATCGCACGAATTCCAGAACGTGCATTTCCTTGCTGGTCTGCGGCGCGATGCTGCGAATCTCTTCGTCGTCCAGGACGACGTAGCGGCCCTTCTCGTATTCAAATCCGTGCGCCAGGCGGTGGCGCGACAGGGGTCGCCCGCCCGCTGCGGAAACGATCTCGTTGCGCGTGCGAAGCACTGGTTCCGGATCTGGCGCCGGCGGGCGCAGCGGCCCGGGAAGCGAAGCAGCGCGCTGAGCGGCATCAGGCGGTTGCTCTTGAGATCGGACGGGCGCGGGGCGTTCCGTCGCCGGCTCAGCCGCGGCAGCGATTCGCGGCGGCTCGGACGCCGGCCGGTACAGCCGCCGAAAGCTCATCCTCTCCGCGCGAGCCGCCCGATAGAGACGTACCGGGAATGAAACCAGCCCGAAGGCGAGATGTCCCCGCCACACCGTGTTCGCCATAGCGCCTCCCTTAGTTCGATGCCGTTTCAGCCTGGTGGTTTCCCGCTGGCGCCGGCCGTCCTCTGCATATGCGTAAGAGCGGTTCTTTCAGACCTCCTTGATACAATGAAGTAACCCCCGGCATGGCGATTCAGACACTCTTCGGCTCGGTACCGCAGGAACCTAATCTGCTTGACCGGCTCAAGGCCGGCATTCAAAAGACTCGCGCGGGCTTCGTAGAGCGCGTCGAGGATCTTATAGCCGGCAAGAAGGAGATCAGTCCGGAGCTGCTCGAAGAGCTCGAGTACGCTCTCATCACCGCCGATATCGGGGTGCGCACGACCACGGAAATTCTGGAACGGATTCGCGAGCGCGTCGACCGCAGCCTGGTAAACGACGCGGCTGAGTTGAAACAGCTCATCCGCGAGCATCTCCTCGAAGTGCTCCAGGCGACGGATCGGCCGATGGCGCAGGTGAAGACGCCGCCCGCCGTGGTCATGATCGTGGGCGTGAATGGATCGGGGAAGACCACGACCATCGGCAAGCTGGCCACCCGGTTCAAATCCGAGGGCCATAGCGTCCTGCTGTGCGCGGCGGATACGTTCCGCGCCGCGGCTATCGAACAGCTGGTCGTTTGGGGCGATCGCACGGGAACCGATGTGATCCGGCAAAAGGCGGGCGCCGATCCGAGCGCCGTGGTCTTCGATGCGCTCCAGGCCGCAAAGGCGCGCAAGACCGATTATCTGATCGTTGACACGGCAGGGCGCCTGCACACCAAGGAAAATCTGATGGCCGAGCTCGAAAAAATGCGGCGAACAGCGGGCAAGGTGGTTCCGGGGGCGCCGCACGAAGTCTGGCTCGTGCTGGACGCCACCACGGGTCAGAACGGCCTTGAGCAGGCGCGCAAGTTTACGGAATCGAGCGGCGTGACCGGCATTGTTCTGACCAAGCTGGACGGCACGGCGAAGGGCGGCGTGGTTGTGGCGATCGCGCGCGAACTGAATCTTCCGATCCGCTTCATCGGAGTTGGCGAGAAGGCGGATGATCTGCTCCCGTTCGAGCCGGAGGAGTTCATCAACTCGCTGTTTGAAAAATGATCGCGTCCTACATGGAGGAGGCCCTGGAGCTGGCGCGCCAGGGCGTAGGGCGCACAAGCCCGAATCCCGCCGTGGGCGCCGTAGTCGTCAAAGACGGCGTGGTTGTGGGGCGGGGGTCGCACACCTGGGCTGGCGTGAAGCACGCCGAGATCCTGGCGCTCGAGGAGGCTGGAGAAAAGGCGCGCGGCGCCACGCTCTTCGCCACTTTGGAGCCCTGCTCGCATTACGGCCGCACCGGGCCATGCGCGGACGCCGTGATCGCGGCCGGCGTGCAACGCGTGGTCGTGGCGATGGAAGATCCCAATCCGGCGGTTCGCGGCCAAGGGCTGCGGCGACTCGAACAGGCTGGCGTCGCCGTGGAAATTGCTGCGGAGTACGCAGCGCAGGCGGCGAAAATCAACGAGCCTTTCATACACTTCATGCGCACGGGACGCCCGCTGGTGCTGCTTAAAGCCGCACTGACGCTCGACGGAAAGATTTCGGCGCCGGAGGACAACACGGGCTGGATCACGAGCGAGACCGCGCGCGCGCATGTACAACGCCTGCGGCACGCAAGCGACGCGATTCTCACCGGCATCGGCACCGTGCTCGCCGATGACTGCCGTCTGACCGACCGCTCGGGAATGGAGCGCTCGCGGCCGCTGCTGCGTATCGTTCTCGATTCGCAATTGCGGCTTCCGCTGACGTCGAAGATGGTGCGGAGCTGCCGCGATGACGTGCTCGTGGCGACGACTTCGGCGGCGTCTCCGGCGCGGCGCAAAGCGCTCGAAGAGCACGGGGTCAAAGTGATTACCTGCGACGGGCCGGGCGGCCGCACGGACCTGCGCGGATTGATCGAATGGCTGGCGCGCGAGCGCTATCTCTCGCTCATGATCGAGGCCGGCAGCAAGGTGAACTGGGCCGCTCTGGAATCGCGGGTTGTAGACAAGATTTTCTTCTACTATGCGCCGAAGATCCTCGGCGGCATGCAATCGCTGCCCGTCGCCGGAGGCGCGGGGCGCCGGCGGCGCAAGGACGCCATACAGTTTCACGACCTCACCCTGCACTCCATCGCTCCGGATGAGTTCGCTGTCGAGGCCTGGATGGATAAAGACTGATATGTTCACGGGCATCATTGAAGAAGTGGGCGCCGTCGCGGCTCTCGAATACCGCGCCGCTGGAGCGAAGCTGCGGGTCCGCGCGCGCCTGGTGCTTGAAGACGCGCGCGAGGGGTCGAGCATTGCGGTGAACGGAGTCTGTCTGACCGCTCTCGACGTCGCAGCGGACGGCTTTTCCGCCGATCTTGCCCCCGAAACGCTGCGCCGCACGAATTTGGGTTATCTCGCAGAAGGCTCGCTGGTTAATCTGGAGCGCCCGCTGCTGCCGACCACGCGCCTGAGCGGCCACATCGTTCAGGGCCATGTCGACGGAACCGGCGAGGTCATTTCGTTCGACCCGATCGGCGATGGAAACTGGTGGCTGTACATCGCTGTTCCGCCGGAACTGAACCGCTATCTTGTCTATAAAGGCTCGGTTGCCGTGGACGGGGTCAGCCTGACGGTCGCCACGCTCGACCAGGGTCTGCTGGGCGTCACCATCATCCCGCACACCTATGAACGGACCTGCTTCCGGCAATATAAGCCCGGAACGCGCGTGAACATCGAGTGCGATATTCTCGCCAAACATGTCGAAAAACTAATGGCATTGCGCGCCCCGGCTACCGTATAATAGTTGGCTATTCTGTCCCAGCCTGAATCGCAACGCGCGGCGCCGCCTGGAGATGCGCGCGGCTTACGCGGATGACTGCGTTGGCCGGGCCGCCGTCCAGGGAGCGGTTACTTCCCAATTTGGGGTCGCACGATCGAGAAGAACGGGTGTCCATGCGGGTGAGAGTACTTTATCACGACCACTGTTTTGACGGGGCCGCGTCGGCTGCCTATTTCAGCCGCTTTATCCGGGAACGATTTTATCCCGACGCCCGCTTTTTCTACACCGGGATGGCGCATAAAGCCTCCCAGATATTTGAGGACAGCCTGTTTGACGGCGACGAAAACGCGATTGTCGATTTCAAATACTCGCCGAATCCGCGGCTGACCTGGTGGTTCGATCACCATCAGAGCGCGTTTCTCACTCCGGAGGACGCCGAACACTTCCGCCGGGAGCGGAGCCCGAAGAAAATGTACGACCCCAGCTTCCGATCATGCACCATGTACATCGCCGCGAAGACCAAGGAGCACTGGGGCTACACGGCGTCGGATCTGGCGGAGTTGGTGCGCTGGGCCGACATCGTCGATGGGGCGCAATATCGGAATCCCGAAGAGGCAGTGAATCTCACCTCGGCGGCGACCAAACTGACGCTCGTGATCGAAGGCGCCAAAGGCTCCGACATTGTTCAGGAAATCATCCGGCGCATGCAGACGCAGCCGCTCGAAGCGATTATCGAGGCGCCGGAGATTCAGGCGCTTTACGGGCCGCTGTATGAACGGCACCTGCGCTCGATCGATATCATACGCAGCCGCGCGTCCTGCGATAACGGCGTGGTGTACTTCGACCTGATCGGATACGACCTGGAAGGCTACAACAAATTCATTCCTTACTATCTGTTTCCGCAATCGGTGTACACGGTCTCGGTCAGCACATCGAGCTTCCGGACCAAGGTTTCGGTCGGCTCCAACCCCTGGGTGACCGGGGCGCTGAAGCACAACCTGGCCACGATCTGCGAGCGCTATGGGGGGGGCGGCCATCCGCGCGTTGGCGCCATCAGCTTTGAGATCGGCGCGGTGGAGCAGGCGCGCCAGGCTGCGCGCGAGATCGCGGCCGAGCTGAAGGAGTGATGCAAGCAGCGCGCCGGCTTCGGATCGGAGTGCTCGGCGCCGGACCGATTGCGCAGTTCGCCCATTTCGAAGCTTGTCGCCGCGCCCGCAACGCGGAACTGTACGCGGTTTGCGATGTTGCGCCCGACCTGCTGGCGCATGCGGCCGCCCGGCACCGTCCGCGCCGGACGTTTACGGCGTTCGACGCGATGCTCGCCGATCCAGAGGTGGAGGCTGTGATTATCGCCACAGCAGACGCTTTCCATGCGCCGCTGGCGACCACGGCGATCCGCGCAGGCAAGCACGTACTGGTCGAAAAGCCGCTCGGCGCGAACGTTGAAGAATGCGACCGGCTGGCGCGCGCGGTTCGCGACTCGGGTCTTACGCTGCAAGTGGGCTTCAACCGCCGGTTTGATCCGGCGCTGGCTTTTGCGCGCCGGTTCGTCGAGGAGGAGATCGGCCGCGTGTGCGCGTTGAATGCGTGGTATTGCGATTCGGTGTCCCGGTACACGATGACGGATAATCTTCAACCGGTTCCGATCCACAGCAAATTCGCGCTGCGGCCTGAACAGGATCCCAAGGCGGACAAGCGCCGCTATTTTCTTCTGGCGCATGGCAGTCACCTGTTCGATACAGCACGCTTTCTGGGCGGGGCTATGGAGTGGGTGCAGGCGCGATGGCAGGAGTCGGCGGGCGCACACATCTGGTCCGTCGAAGCGGCATTCGCCAGCGGATGTTTCGGACACCTGACGCTGATCGTTCCGGCCCGCTCGGATTTTGAAGAGGGCGTGCAGGTGTTCGGCGACGGCGGCAGTCTGGCTGGCCGTCTGTATCTGCCGTGGTATCGTAAGGCCGGCGTGATCGAATGTTTTTCAGCGCGCGACGGCGTGTACCGCCGCCCGCTGGGGGCCGATGCGGACACGTACCGGCTGCAAATTGAATCTTTCGCTGCGGCGGTTCTCGACGGCGCCCGGCAGCACGGCGCCTCGGTGGACGACGGCGCTGCCAATGTACGAGCGCTCGCCGCAGTGGCGCGGTCGGTCGAGACCGGGCGCGCGGTCCGGCTCGATGAAGCCACCGGCGCGGTATGAACGAGCTCGGCATCTTCTCGAAGACCTTTGCGCGCCCGCGGTTCACAGCCGTGCTGGATGCTGTGCGGGCGCACGGGCTGGCGTGTATTCAGTTCAACTTCGCGTCTGCCCCGGGGCAAAGCGTTGCGGACATCGGCGCAGCCTTGCGCGCGAAGGAGGTCGCAGCGGCGGCCGTATCGGGAACCTTCAACCTGATCCATCCAGACGCTGCGCGGCGGCGGGAGGGCATTCGCTGGCTGGGCGGCGTGGCGATGGCGGCGCGTTCACTCGGCGCGCCGGTAGTAACGCTGTGCACCGGCACGCGCGACCCTGAGGATATGTGGCGCGCGCATCCGGAGAATGCGACTGCGGCGGCATGGCGCGACCTGGTGGAGGGAATCAAGGCATGCCTGGAGGCGACGGAATCATCCGCCGTCTCGCTTGCGATCGAGCCCGAGCCGGGCAACGTGGTTTCCTCGGCGCAGCTAGCGCGCAGGCTGCTCGATGAAGCGCGACATCCGCGGCTGCGCGTCCTGATTGACGGCGCGAATCTGCTGTCTGCCGATCCGGATGCGAATCAATCTACGCTGTTCGGCGAGGCATTCCATCTGCTCGGACGCGACATCGCCCTGGCGCATGTAAAGGCGCCCATTGCGCCGGGCAACCGGGTGAACTGGGAGCTGTATTTTCGTCTGCTGACGGAGGCCGGCCACAGCGGGCCCCTCATTCTGCACAGCGTCAGCGAGGAGGGCGCCGCCGAAGCGATCGGTTTCGTTCGCTCCCGGCTTGGCGCCTCCTGTGGCCGCGCCGCTCAACGGTAGCGGCTCGCTTAGAACAAAATCTTGGCGCCAATCTGAATCTGGCGCGGACTGTTCAGAGTGGATGTGACTTTGCCAAAATCGGCTGAGTTTACGTTCGCGTTGCCGTAGCCGAAACGGACGCGGTTCAGCAGATTAAAAGCCTCGCCGCGCAGCTCGGCGGAAAAGCGCTCCTTAAAGCGGAACACTTTGGCGATCGACAGATTTTCGGTGTAGTTCGGAAATTCGCGGAGCTTGGGGTTGAAACGCGTGGAGTTCCCGATGGCGAGCACATTCTGATTGGGGAACGCCGCGCGATTGAAGAAGCGGTCAACGTTCGGATCGAAGCTTCCGTTCGCCCATTTCGGCTGCCAGTTGTCATAGCTGGTAATGAAGGCCGGCAGGCGTCCGCTGAAGATGTTCAAGCCCGTGCCGCCGGAAATCGGGACCGGACGGCCGCTTGAATAGAGCTGAATCGAGGCGATGCGCCACCCGCCTGCGAGCCAGGCCAGCGGACCGGAGTTGAGCATTTTCTTGCCCGGTCCAAAAGGCAGTTCGTAGGTGAGGCCGAGCTTGAAGTTGTGCGTGACATCGTAAGCGCCGATCGATTTTTCAAGCCTTCGATTATACTGATCAGCGGCGCGCGCCTGATCGGTGATCCAGTAGCTGTCAGAGTCGGTCAGCAGCTTCGAAAAGACATAGGAACTGGTGAATGCCAGGCCGGAGGCATAGCGTTTATCCATTTTCACGATCAGCGCATGATAGCTGGAATGGCCGCTATGGTCGCCTGCGCCGTTCCAGGTATCGATGTCGGTGTACTGCGGAAGGGGACGCAGGGCCTGGGCAAGCGTTGCGTTGTTTCCGAAATCCTTGACGAAGTTGGAATAGGGCACGCTGAAGCCCATTGCGGCGAGGGTGGCGGCGTCGGCAGGTTTATTGAAGTTGAGCGCCAGCGTCTGCGGACCGTAGCGCTGGAGGACTGAGAACGGCAACTGGTTGTAATTCAGGATGCCAGATTGTAGATGCGTCCCCACCACGCCGTTATAGCCGAGATCGACGACCAGCGAACTGGTCAGCTGCCGCTGGATGGAGAAGTTAAAGTTCAGCTGCTCCGGCAGGCGCGACACCTCGCCATTCTGCCACCACGGCATGTCCTTTCCGTTTTGGAAGGACGGAGAGATGAACGGCGGCACAGGGTACGGCGGCAGGCCGTCCTTGAGCAGGAAAGATGGAGACAGTCCGTTGGAGCTGTTAGGGAAGCTGGTGGTTTGGGTGAAACCTTTCTGATGCGTCGATCCGGTGGTGGTGGTCACCTGCGAGAACGATCGGGCGAAACTGGCGCGGATCACAGTTTTGTCGCCAAAGTTGTATGCGAGGCCAATGCGTGGTCCGAAGCCCCAGAACCAGGAATCGGCGAGGGTGCGGCTGCCCTGCCGGCCGGGCCCCGACCCTGCATAGATCAGAGCGCCGAGGCGATTATCGGCGCCCGGATTCGGGGTGGTAAGCGAGAGATCGCTCCAGCGGTCCTTTTCCTCGTAGGGCGGCAGAGCGGTTTCCCAGCGGAGGCCAAGGTTTACCGTCAGACGCTGCGTCACGCGCCAATCGTCCTGGACATATCCGGCCCAATATGGCCAGTTCTGGCCGATGTAGCGCACAGTGTCAATCTGCCCGTTGGTGGCCCAGCCGAGCAGGAATGAGGCAAAGGCGTTTCCGCCGGCCGCGGCCTGGTTGGTTACGCCAGCGGCGCCGGTTCCGATGAAGCTGAAATTGGCGCAGCCCATCACGCACTGGCGTCCGAAACCGTTATATTGGCCGTGCTGATACATGCCGCCGAATTTGATGGTATGGGCGCCTTTGATCTTGGTCAGGTCGTCGGCGAAGGAGTAGATGTTATTCTCCGATCCATTGTTTGCGTCGGCGCCCCATTTGGTGTAATTTTCGTCGAACCGTATCTCGCCGAGGCTGTAGTCGCAGTCGGGCGCATTGCCCATGCAGAACTTGTCCTTCCAGTGTCCGATCAGCTCCTGCGGCGAGTTATGGCTCTGGGCCCAATCGTTTCCGCCCCCGCGGAAGTGATTGAGCAGCGTGGGCGTGAAGTTGTGATCCCAGGTGAAGCGATAGACGTTGCTCGCCTGATTCAGGTCGTTGTAACTGGTGTAGTAGCCGGGCAGCGTGGGGGGTCCGTTGGGACCAGGCGTCTCGAGGTTGCGATTCCATCCGAAATAGAACGTGATGTGATCCTTTTCCTTGATGTACTGGTCCATCTTGACGCTGAACTTGTCGGCTGGCTGAATCAGGGAGCCGTTGTTGATGATGTAGTTGTTCAGGATATAGTCGACGGTTCCGGGCGAGGCTCCGTTGTTCGGCTTGATGGCGCCGCCCGGTCCGGAGGAGAAGGCCTGAATCGCCTTGACGGACTGGGGATCGAACCGGCTCTTGGGAATGATGTTGCCGACAAAGGGATCGCGAACGCCGTCGTGCAGGCTGAACGGATCGTAAATTTGCAACATCTTCCCGCTGGCGTCGACCCAGTTGTGGAAGTCGCCGTCCAGCATCTCCGGCGTGGGGACGGTGCTGCGAGTGGAGGTCGCGCCGTTGCGGTTGCGAAAACCTTCGTAAGAGGCGAAGAAAAACGTTTTATTCCGGCCGTTGTAAATTTTGGGCAGCCAGACCGGCCCGCCGATGGTTCCACCGAAGTCATGCTGCTTATAAATGCGGCGCCGGGCTTCGAAGAATCCGCGCGCATCGAAGTCATCGTTGCGGGCGTATTCGTATACGTCGCCATGGAAATCGTTCGTGCCCGATTTCGAAATGAAGTTGATGGCGCCGCCTCCGGCGTTTCCGTATTCCGCTTTGAAGCCGTTGGTTTCCACCGTGAACTCGGTGAGCGCTTCAAGCGAAGGCGTGTTGGTTGCGACCCAGGAATTCGACAGCGCGCGCGTGGTATTGGCGGAGATGCCATCCAGGTTGACGCCGAAGCTCGCCGCCTGCCCTCCGCCGATCTGGAAATTGTTATCCCCGAAGTTTTTCGATTCGGGCGTCAGGATCGCAAGGTCGAACGGGCTTCGGAGATTGCCGCCCACGACCGTCGGCAGATCGCCGATGAGCTTGTCGGTAATGACAGTCTGGCTCTTGGCGTTATCGGTCTGGAGCGCGACCGCTTCCGCTTTGACTTCTATGGCCTGCGTTGAAGCGCCAACTTCCAGCGATACGTCGTTGCGCACGTTTGCGCCAGCGTCAATGGTGATGCTGGATGTGACCGCGGGGCGAAACCCTTCTTTTTCGACTCGCGCCGAGTACGTGCCTGGCGAGAGATTAGGGACCGTGTACTGGCCGAGATCATTGGACTCGGTCGTAAACGTGGTGTTGGTTGCGGTGTTGGTGACGACCACCTTGGCGCCGGGAATTACGGCGCCGCTTTTATCTGTGACAACGCCCGCCAAAGTACCGCGCTCGGCCTGACCAAAGAGCGGTATAGAGGACAGAAGCAACAAAACAAAAAATGCGCGCAAACTGACCATGCGCAGCAAGACTTGCATAGACCCTCCCCTGAACCCGTGCGGGTTCATGCGTTACCTATCAGGATGAGTCTCACTCTACCACAACCGGGTGGTCGCCAGCCGTCGTTTTGGCGACCACGATCCCTGATCAGCAGGCAAGGGGTGGCCCGGCGGCCAGCGACGAAACGAACTGATATTCGTCTGTAAGTGATTGAGGGGAGAGCTAGATTGAGCGCCGCCATGGCTTTGGGAGCGGTGGAAGCGGCGCGTGCCGGCGGGGAGAGCAAAGAACGAGCGACTGTGGTATAGCCGTATGAGTGAAGATCGTCAACATCCGTCCGACCACGGTTACCGTTCCCCTTGAGGCTCCGCTTCGCCATGCCAATGGATGCCATTGGGGCCGCTTTGTACGGACGATCATCGAGGTCGAGACAGACTCGGGCATTATCGGGCTTGGGGAGATGGGCGGCGGCGGGGAGTCCGCCGAAGCGGTGTTCCGATCCCTGAACCGCTATCTCTACGGGCATGATCCGGCCCGCATCGAGGAGATGCGATTCCGCCTGGCGAACCCTACCGCGTCGCTGTACAACAACCGCACGCAGGCGCTGGCTGCCCTGGAGTTCGCGTGCCTGGACATTCTGGGGCAGGCCTGGGGCGTCCCGGTGCACGCGATTTTAGGCGGAAAGCTGCGCGATCGCGTTGCGTTTGCGTCGTACTGTTTTTTCCGCTACGCGGATCCGAAAACCGGGCGCGGCGAGATCCGCACGATTGACCAGGTGATCGACAATGCGCGGTCGCTCAAGCAGAAGTTCGGATTCACGACGCACAAAATGAAGGCGGGCGTGTTCCCGCCAGAGTATGAGCTGGAGGCGTACCGGGCGCTGGCCGAAACATTTCCGAACGATCGCGTGCGATTCGATCCGAACGGCGTGTGGTCGACGGAACAGGCGATCTGGTTTGGCCAGCACATCGAGGATCTGCGCAACGACTACCTGGAAGATCCCGTATATGGAATGAACGGGATGCGACGAGTGCGCGAGAAGGTCCGCACGCCGCTGGCGACGAACACCGTGGTGGTGAACTTTGAGCAGCTTGCGGCGAATGCTCTCAATACGGCGGTGGATGTGATCCTGCTCGATACCACGTTTTGGGGCGGCATCCGCGCGTGCATCAAGGCGGCAGGAGTGTGCGAGACCTTTCAGCTTGGGGTGGCCGTACATTCCTCGGGCGAGCTTGGGATTCAACTTGCCACCATGCTGCACCTGGGCGCGGCGTTGCCGAACCTGTCCTTTGCGGCCGACGCACACTATCATCATCTGGTGGACGACGTTATCCAAGGCGGGCTGATGCGGTACGAGGATGGCGCCATTGCTGTTCCGGACGGACCCGGGCTGGGTGTTCGCCTGGATCGCGACAAGCTGAAACAATACAGCGAGCTGTACAAAGAGCTGGGGAATTATCCGTACGATCAGGATCCGCTGCGCCGCGATTGGGTTCCGCTGATTCCGAACGACCGGTGGGCCGACCCGCGGGACGGGCGCACGCCGGAGCTGGACGTCGTACCAAAAGCACTACGGTAATGCTTCGCTGTCTGAACCTACTGATGGCGCTTGCGCTGCCGGTCTGCGCGGAGACCGGATATGACGCGTGGCTGCGGTGGGCGCCGCTCGACCGCGCGGCTCGCGCGGAGTACGCTCATCTTCCCGCGGCGGTGTACGCAGCGGATTCCGGACCGGCGATAGAAGCGGCAAGGGCGGAGCTGGCGCGGGGCGTTCGCGGGATGCTGGGCAGAACGCTTCGAGTCGAAACAGAGTTGCGGGATGAGGATGCGATCGTCCTCACGACGTTCCGTCATTTGAGTCAAATCGCGCCGGGCGTTCGCGAACCGTTGACGCGGACCCCGGGCGCGTACCTGCTGCGCGCTGGGGCGGCGCGGGGGCGGTCGCTTCTGATCATCGCTGGAGAGGACGAGCGCGGCGTGCTTTACGGCGTATTTGCTCTGCTGCGGCGCATGGCGTTGCACCGCGGGCTTCAAAATCTGGATGAGCGCAGCGAACCGTACGCGCCGCTGCGTTGGACGAACGAATGGGACAATCTGGATGGCAGCGTCGAGCGCGGATATGCGGGCCGTTCGATTTTCTTCCATGGCGGCCGGGTCGTTGATGATTTGACGCGCGCCCGAGACTACGCGCGGCTGCTTGCCTCCATCGGCCTCAACGGCTGCACCGTAAACAACGTGAACGCGAATCCGCGCGCGCTTGCGAGCGATTTCATACCACAACTGGCGCGGCTGGCCGGAGCGTTCCGGCCCTGGGGCGTGCAGATGTCCATCGCCGTCGATTTCAGCAGCCCGAAATCGATTGGAGGACTGAATACGTTCGACCCGCTCGACCCGCGCGTGAGCGCATGGTGGCGGGACAAGGCGGCTGAAATCTATCGCGCGATTCCAGACCTTGGCGGATTTGTGCTGAAAGCCGATTCTGAGGGCCGGGCAGGTCCCTCGGCATACGGCCGGACTCATGCAGACGCGGCCAACGTGATTGCGCGGGCGCTCAAGCCTTACGGCGGCGTGCTGCTCTATCGCGGCTTCGTCTACAACCATCACATGGACTGGCGCGATCTCAAAAACGACCGGGCGCGGGCCGCCTACGACATCTTCCAGCCGCTGGACGGCAAGTTTGACGACAACGTCATCGTGCAGATCAAGCATGGCCCGATCGATTTTCAGGTGCGCGAGCCGGCGTCGCCGGTTTTTGGCGCATTGACGCATACGAACCAGGCGATCGAGCTGCAGATCACGCAAGAGTACACAGGACAACAGCGGCATCTGTGCTATCTGGCGCCGATGTGGAAAGAAGTCCTCGATTTCGATCTGCATGCAGAGAATCGCTATACGCCGGTAAAGGACATCGTTTCCGGGCGGGCCTTTCGCCGTCCGAGGGGCGGTTTTGCGGGCGTGTCAAATGTAGGGCTGGACTCCAACTGGCTGGGGAGCGACCTGGCGATGGCGAACCTCTATGCGTTCGGCCGGCTCGCATGGAATCCGGACCTGGATCCGCGGGCGATTGCCGAGGAGTGGACGCGGCTGACGTTCGGACACGAGTCGCGCGTTGTGGACACGATCGTAGGCCTACAGATGGACTCGTGGCCGGCCTACGAGAACTACACGGGACCGCTGGGCGTGGGCACGCTGACTGACATACTGCATGCCCATTACGGGCCGGGGATCGAGTCGTCGGAGCGGAACGGCTGGGGGCAGTGGCACCGCGCCGACGCGCACGGCATTGGCATGGACCGGACGGTTGCCACAGGGACGGGCTACATCGGCCAATACCCGCCGGCCGTGGCGCGCGAGTATGAGTCCATTGAGAGATGTCCGGACGAGCTGCTTCTGTTCATGCATCACGTTCCCTATACGCACGTGCTGCATTCCGGCAAGACGGTCATTCAGCACATTTACGATTCGCATTACGATGGCGCCGCTCGCGCGCAGACGTTTCCCGAACGGTGGCGCCTTCTGCGCGGCGCGATCGACGATGCGCGATATCAGGCGGCGCTGGCGCGGCTTGAGTATCAGGCGGGGCACGCCATTGTGTGGCGCGATGCGGTGTGCAACTGGTTTTTGCGCATATCCGGCATACCGGACGCCCGGCAGCGCGTGGGACGCTATCCCGGACGCAAGGAAGCGGAATCGATGACTCTCGACGGCTACGTCATTGAAGCGGTGACGCCGTGGGAGACGGCGTCGGGGGGGAAAGCGGCAGTATGCCTGCAAGCGGCGTGCGGGGCCGCATTTCGTTATGAGGGCGAGCCAGGCTGGCGTCGGATTGCTGTCCAATATTTCGATGTCCGCGGCGGTGCGGCGAAGTATGCGCTGTCGATCGCGGGCCAACGCGTGCTGGAGTGGACGGCGAATGACGCGTTGCCGTCGGATCGGCCGGACGGTCATACCAGCACGCGGCGCGCGATTTCCGGCATCGCGCTCCGGACCGGCGACCTGATCCGGATCGAAGCCGCGCCGGAGGGGAATGATCGCGCAGCGCTGGATTATATCGAGATCGAACCGGATCGCTGAGTCAGGCCGGGCAGCCGGACCGGGCGCCTCCCCAGGGAGTATCATTCTGTGTGTGAAGAAACCGGTTCTGATCTCCGCACTGGCGCTTGCGTGCGCGGCAGGGGCGCAACCGCCGCAGGCGAATTATGACGAATCCAGGGTAGGCAGCTACACGCTGCCAGACCCTCTGCGGTTTAACAACGGAAAGCCGGTTCGCACGGCAAAAGACTGGCAGCGCCGGCGCGCCGAGATCCTGGAGCTGTTTGCCGAGAACGTGTATGGTCACACGCCCGCTGCGCCGAAGGAACTCAAATACGAGATCTTCGACGTCGACCAGCGGGCGCTTGGCGGCAAAGCCATCCGAAAGCAAGTAAGCATCAGCCTGACGCCGAATCCTGACGGGCCGAAAGAGGATCTGCTGATCTATATTCCGGCGGGAGCGGCGAAGCCGGCGCCGGTAATCCTTTCTCTCAATTTTTTCGGGAACCAGACCGCGGCGAACGATCCGGCGATCCGGCTCGCGACGGTGTGGAATCCGAGGACGCATGAGAAGCAGAAGGCGCCCGAAGAATCGCGAGGCCGGACGGCGGATGCGACCGAAAAGGTCCTGGCGCGCGGATATGCGTTTGCGACGCTGTGCTATCAGGACATCGAGCCGGATTTTAACGGCGGATACATTCACGGCATCCGCCCGTCGTTTCTGAAGCCGGGACAGACCGAACCTGCGCCGGACGATTGGGGGGCGATTGGGGCGTGGGCATATGGGCTGAGCCGCGCCCTGGATTATCTGGAAAAGGACAAAGATTTGGATGCAAAGCGAGTGGCGGCGATGGGCCATTCGCGGCTGGGTAAGACAGTGCTATGGGCAAGCGCCATGGATCCGCGTTTCGCCCTGGTGCTGTCGAGTTGCTCCGGCGAAGGCGGCGCGTCGCTTTCGCGACGCAACTACGGCGAGACGGTGAAAAACCTGGTGGACCGTTTTCCTTACTGGTTTTGCGCGAATTACCGCAAGTATGCAGACCAGGTTGACAAGCTTCCCGTGGATGCGCATGAGCTGATTGCGCTCAGCGCGCCGCGGCCCGTCTACATCACCGGGGCAGAAGAAGATCAATGGGCCGATCCGCGCGGCGAGTTTCTTGCGGCGGTTGCGGCTGGACCCGTGTACCGATTGCTCGGCGCGCAAGGCTTGGGGACCGACGAAATGCCGGCATTAAACACGCCGATTATGCACACGCTCGGTTTTCACTATCGCACCGGCAAGCACGAGGTTACGAGCTTCGACTGGAATCAGTTTCTGGCCTTCGCGGACATGCACTTGGGAGGCGAGAAGCGCTGAAAGCCGGAGCGATTTCGAACGAGGCGGAGAGCGCGACGCCGGCCAAGAGGCGGGTTCTTTCCACACGGCTTCAAGCCGCGATCGTGCTGGGCGCAGTGCTAGCGCTGCGTCTTCCGCTGCTGAATCAACCGATTCAGGGCGATGATGTCTACTACCTGAAGGGGGCGGAGCATGCGCAGATCGATGCGCTGCATCCCACGCATGCGCGCTACATTTTTCTTGGCCGCGAAGTGGATATGCGGGGGCATCCGCATCCGCCGCTGGATGCGTGGGTCCTGGGCGGTCTGCTGGCCGCATTCGGGGATGTGTACGAAGCCCGGTTTCACGCGGCGTACATTTTCTTTTCCGTCGTGGCGGCGTTCAGCATGCTGGCGCTCGCGCGGCGATTTTGTGACCGGGCGCTTTCGGCTACGGTTGTGTTTCTGGTCACTCCGGCGTTTGTCATTAACGGCGGCTCGCTTGAGTCCGATGTGCCGTTTGCGGCTTTCTGGCTTCTGGCTGTTGCGCTTTTCGTATACGAGCGGTACGCGTGGTCGGCGGCGGCGGCGGCGATTGCGGCTCTTGCCGCGTACCAGGCGGCGCTGCTTGCGCCAGTTCTATGGCTGTGGCTCCTTGTGCGCGGCGAACGCAGAAAAGGGGCGTGGACGGCTACTCTGGCGGCGCCGGCGGCGATTGCGCTGTGGCAGCTTTACGAGCGGTTTTCAAGCGGCGCGCTGCCAGCCGGGGTGCTGGCGGGCTACATGCAGACCTATAACCTGCAGGCCTTTGCGCAGAAGGTGAAGAGCGCGGTTGCGCTCACCGGACATCTAGGCTGGGTTGTGTTTCCACTCCTGGCCGTGATCGCATTGCGACGAGCGCCGAAATGGCTTTACGCCTTGACCGCGGCGTGCGCTGTCGCGGCGGCGGCGTATGATCAGAATCCGCTGTTCTGGGTTTCTTGCGCCGTGGGCGTGTATGTGCTGAGCTGGTGCATCACGCGGATAAGCGCGCCCAACCGTGAGACGAGATTTTTGGCGGCGTGGATCGTCCTCTTTTTCGGCGGCGCGCTGGTTATTTTTTTCGCGGGCTCGGCCAGGTACCTGCTGCCGGTGGCTGCGCCGCTCGCGATCCTGGTGGCGCGACAGTCGGGCGCAGGCTGGATCTGGGCGGGCGCGGCATTGGAGGCGGCGCTCTCGATTCTGCTCACAACGGTCAATTACCAGCATTGGGACGCATATCGCCGGTTCGTGCGGCAGATCGAGCCCGAAATGGCGCAGCGCCGCACGTGGACCAACGCGGAGTGGGGATTCCGCTACTATCTCGAATCCGACGGCGCGCTGCCCGTAGCACGCGGCCAGAGTTTCCGTCCGGGCGATATGATCGTCACCACCGCTTACAGCGGTCCGGTTGCTGCTGGACCCCAGACCGTGATCGCACAGCGCACGATCGAGCCGGCAATCCCGCTGCGCTTGACCGCCCCGGGCGCGCGGTCGGGATATTCATCCGTGATGTTCGGGCTGCGCCCGTTTGACGTCTCGCGGGCGCCAGTCGATGTGATCCGCGCCGCCATTGTCGAAGAGCGGAAGCCGGAGCTGAGCTGGCTGAAGATCGGCAGACCGGAGGCTGCCAGTCAGATTCTGTTCGGGATATACAACAACGATGGATGGATGGCGGCGAAGGCGGGCGTTATTCTCAAACGCCCGACAGGCGCGACGCGGGTAGAGGCCGTTGTGTTCGTACCGCCGCAGGCCGCGGCTAGGCAGGTGAGCTTATACGTGGATGGCGCGCTCGGGGCGAGGCGGCAGATTGGAAGTCCCGGGCGATATGTGATTGACGCGCCTGCGCCGGCGGATGGAGAGACGGCGACGGCTACGCTTCAGGTGGACCGCACATTTTCGGCGCCCGGCGATCAGCGGGAGCTGGGGATTGTGCTGCTCGAACTGGGACTTCGCTAGCGCCGAAACGATCCATTTGCCGCCCGGCAGGGCGTACACCACCGTGGTCCGCGACCGAGCGGCTGGCATTCTGACAGGCGTGCGACCAACGTCTCCCGCGAGAACACGTGTGATAGGATCGTGGTTTAAAAATTCTGTTGTCTTCTCTGAGGAGTTCGATCCCGTGAAAGTCTATGAAGGTACAGATGTCAGGAATGTTGCTCTGGTCGGGCACGGCCACTCCGGGAAAACATCTCTGGCTGCGGCGATCCTCTACACCACCGGCGCGACGAACCGTTTGACGCGCGTCGATGAGGGAAACACGATCACGGATTTCGACGACGAAGAGGCTCAGCGAAAGCTCACGATTTCCACGGGCATTGCGTACGCGGAATGGAACAAGACAAAAATCAACCTGCTCGACACGCCAGGATTTAACATTTTTCTGAACGACACCCACATCTCGCTTGCGGCGGCGGATTCGGCGCTGGTTGTGGTGGACGGAGTGGCGGGCGTTGAAGTGGTTACTGAGAAGGTATGGAGCTTCTGCGAGGAGTTCAAGCTGCCTCGCGCGCTGGTGATCAATAAGCTGGATCGCGAACGGTCGAGCTTTGAGCGATCGCTCGAGAGCGTGCAGAACATGTTCGGCCGCGCTGCGGTGCCCATTCAGCTCCCGATGGGAGCGGAGCGCGAGTTCAAGGGCGTCATTGACCTGATCCGGATGAAGGCGTACACGTATACGTCCGATGGCAACGGGAAGGGCGCGGAGAATGAGATTCCCGCCGAGCTGGCGGACGCCGCCTCCAAGGCGCATGAGGCGCTGGTGGAAATGATCGCCGAAGGCAATGATGCGCTGATGGAGGAGTTTTTCTCTGAAGGCACGCTGCCGATGGAGCACATGATCGAGGGGTTGAAGCAAGCGGTTCGGGAGCTGCGCATCTTTCCGGTGCTGTGCGCATCCGCGCTTCACAATCAGGGCACGGACCTTTTGCTGGACTTCATTGCGGCGCACCTGCCGGCCCCGGTGGACCGCGGCGCCGTGACGGGGCGGGTGAATGGAGAAGAGAAACAGCGCAAGATCGCCGACTCGGAGCCGACTTCGATCTTCGTTTTCAAAACCGTCGCCGATCCGTTTGCAGGCCGCGTGAGCTACTTCAAAGTCATGTCCGGCGTCCTGAAGAATGACGCGAACCTGACGAACTCACGCACCGGCGCCGTGGAGCGCCTGTCGCATATCGGCGTGTTGCTGGGAAAGACGATCACCCCGGTTACGGAGATCAAGGCGGGCGACATCGGGGCTGTTGCAAAGCTGAAAGATACGCTGACGGGCGACACGCTGGCCGACAAATCGGCGATGATCACGTATCCGCCGGTACAGCTTCCGGAGCCATCGATCGCATACGCGATTTCCGCCAAGACCCGGCAGGACGAGGATCGCATGGGCAATGCAATCCAGCGCATTCTGGAAGAGGATCCGTCGCTGCGTTTCTATCGCGATCCGCAGACCAAGGAGTTCCTGCTCGCCGGCAACGGGCAGCAGCATCTGGAAGTAATTTGCAGCCGGCTGAAGAAGCGTTACGGCGTCGATGTTGAGCTGAAGGCGCCGAAGATCCCGTATCGCGAGACCATCCGCGGCAAGGCCGAGGTGCAGGGCCGGCATAAGAAACAGACGGGCGGCCATGGCCAGTTTGGCGATTGCTGGATCCGCATGGAGCCGCTCGCCCGCGGCGGCAAATTCGAGTTTGTCAATGACATTTTCGGCGGCGCGATTCCGCGGCAGTATATTCCCGCGGTCGAGAAGGGCATCCTGGAGGCCGCCGAACGCGGCTATTTGGCGGGATATCCGGTGGTGGACTTCAAGGTTACGGTTTTTGACGGATCGTATCACGAAGTTGATTCATCGGAGATGTCGTTCAAGCTGGCTGCGCGCAAGGCGTTCAGAGCGGCGATGGAACAAGCGAAGCCGGCGCTGCTGGAGCCCATCATGAACGTCGAGGTCCAGGCCCCGGTGGAATACGCCGGCGATCTGATGGGCGACTTGAACGGGCGGAGGGGGCGTATCTCAGGCATGGAAACCAAGGGCGGAACCCAGATTATTCGCGCGCAGGTTCCGATGGCGGAGATGCTGAATTACCAGAACGACCTTACCTCGATGACGCAGGGGCGCGGCTCATTCACGATGGAATTCGACCATTACGATTTTGTGCCGTCGCAGCAGGCTGAAAAGATCATCGCGGCCGCCAAAGCGGCCAAGGCGGGCGAAGAGGAAGAAGAAGAGTAAGGGCCCGGCTGCCGGGCCGCTCATTCGCCGAGTTGAGCCAGGAGGAGGCGTTGCGACTCATCCATGCTCTTTGCGGCGCGCAGATTGGCGATATAGCTGTTGCGCGCCTCGAGCATCGCAACCATGGCGGGCGATAGCTCAATTACATCCTGGGGCGGTTCCTGGACCGAGAGCGGCGCCTGAGCAAGGCAAGACGCGGCTCGATCCAGCGCCGCGCCGGCGCGATTGAGTCCGTTGAGCGGGATGGCGAGGTCCACGCGTATTTTATCGGCGGGACGGCGAGAATCTATAGGAAAACTGAGCCGCCGCTTTGGGCGTTGCGGCACTAGGTGCGCATGCGCATGAGAAAGTAGAGGCCGGTGAGCGTGAACAGCGCGTCGGGCGACCACGCGGCCACCTCAGGCGGCAACTGGTTCAGGTTGCCGATCTGCTCGAACAGCATGCTGATGCTCCAGTAGGCGATGGCGATGGCGAAGCTCACCCCGACGCCGGCCATCGCGCCGCGCGTTCCGGCGACGAACGAAAACGGAATGGAAATCAGGGCCATAATGACGGCAAACAGCGGCACCGAAAATTTCTTGTGATACTGCACCTGAAGGGCGATGGTATTAAAGCCGCTTTGTTGCAGCTCCCGTATGTAAGCCGCCAAGGCCTGGAAGTTCATCTGGAAGTACTGCTTGACCTCCTTCATAAACCAGCTTGGCGGCTCGTTTAACTCGGCGAACGTCCTGGTCTGACCGGAGAAGTCGTCGAACTTGATCACCTTGACGCCGTCGATATCGGCGCTCCAGCCGTTTTCGAAAATCCATTTGTTGAGCGCCGGCTCCCAGTGCGCCCGCTCCGCCTGGATCTGCCGCGTGAGCCGGAATGAATTTTTGTCGATTTCAAATACGCTGACGCCGGCCATGATCTGCTGGGCCGTGTCAAAGTACTTGTAGTAGTAGATCCGGTCGCCGCGGCCGCTGATCCATTTCCGATCGGGACGGTAATACGTCTGAGCCGGATGTCCCTTGATGATGCTTCTCAGCGCATCCTGTCTGCGGTTGGCTTCGGGGATGTAGTAATGGTCGAAGGCGAACAGGCCGCCGCTCAGGAACATGCTCGCGGCGAGGATCGGCACGGCCAGGCGGTACAGGCTGACGCCGCAGGCTTTGAACGCGGTCACTTCGTTGTACTTCGTGAACACTCCGAAGGTGATCAACACGGCGACCAGGACGCTGATGGGAGCAAAATCGTAGATCAGTTTCGGCGTGAGGAAGAACAGGTACTCCAGGAACTGGGACATCGGGATGCCGTTCTTGATGATGTCGCTGAGCAGCTCGAAAAAGGTGAATACATGAAACATCAGCACGAAGCTGGCGAGGAACACGCCGAGATAGAACAGAAAGCTGTTGAGAACGTAGGCGTCCAGGATTTGGGGCGCGAGGGGGAATTTCACGCCGCCGCCGCGCGGCGCGCTGGATAGCCGGCCGCGCATGGCCGCCAGGCGGGACAGCATCCACGCGCGCGCGCGGCCGATCCAGTCGCGATCGCCCGGAATCTCCAGCCGGGCCATCAGCGCCACGCCGACCATCGCCAAGATCGCATCCGGCGTCCACACCGCCAGAGGAACAGGCACGGCGCCCTGCTGCGCCAGCTTGATCAGGCTCATCAGGCCGAGGTAGTACAGAAAGGCCACGCCAACCGTGAGCACGAAAGCGCCGGACTTGCCGCCTTTGCGCGATGAGACGCCGAGCGGGATTCCGATCAGAGCCAGCAGAACACAGGCCAGCGGGAGCGCCAGGCGCTGGTGAAACTCGATCTGGGCCTCGAGCCGGCGCTGCCTGTCGGCGGCCGGATCGCGATAGGCCAGCCGGTAGAGCGGTCCCATGTCCATCTCCACGGCGGGATGGGTGGCGCGAATCTCATTCGGCTTTTGGGCTTCCAGAACCTGCTCGCCCTTCGGAAAGAAGCTGATCGAGTATTCCTTCGCATCTTTTTCGTAGGAAGAGCCGTTGACGATCGAGAGTTGAATCCGGTTGCGAGCGATGTCCGGCGTGGCGATGGCCGACGCCGCAACGGTTATGCGCGGCGTATCGGTATACTCACGGGCGGTCTTCGGGCGCTGCTCGGGGGGAGTGACGTCGGCGATGAACACATTGCGCCAGCGCACCACGGTTCCGGGAATCACGTCGCCGACGTACAAAATACGGTTGGGGAACTGCTCATCGAATACGCGCGCCTGAATCTCGGCGGTCAGTTGTTCGGCCGCCAGCTTGTTCACGATGCGGTAGTATTCGCGGTAGCTCCAGGGCGTAAGCCAGAGCGAGCAGCAGAATGTTGCACAGGTGGCGAGGGCCGCCGCCGCCAGGACGGGATGTGTGACGATCCGCCCCGGAATGCCGGAAGCGCGCAGAGCCGTGATCTCCGAATCTCCAGACATCCGGCTGAGGCCCAGCAGGACGCCGACCAGAACTCCCAGCGGCACCGTAAAGGTCAGCGCTTGCGGCAGGACCAGAGAGAACAGGTACGCAACGGTTTTCGGCGGCGCCGAGCTTCGCACCAGGATGGCGAACAGTTGCGGCGTGTTCCGCAGAAAGAGAACGAAGGTGAAGAGAATAACGCCAAAGAATGCGCCAGTGGCGATTTCTCTAAAAATCGTTCTGCTTAAGACGCGCATTTCGAACTCAAGGCGGATGAACGCGGGTGAGAGCGGCGTCGGTCCGCGTTCATCCCGACTACTCGGTCATTGCCGGCGCAGGGACCAGCGGGGGCCTCTGCTGTTCCTCTTGCGGGCGATACAACTCCATATCTTCAAACAGCACCGACGGCGCAATCACAGAAGTGGGCGCGACGTAACCGCCGAAGCCAATCATCGCCAGCGGAGCGCCGTTGTTAATGAAATCGAACACGTAGTTTTCATCCGACGCGGCTACGATGTCGCGCAGCGATCGCGTCGAGACGGCGCGGAACTGCAATCCGCGGACAAGCTCCTCACGACCGTCCGGGTACACGCGGTAGACCATCAGCGGCGGGCTGATCGGTCTCGAACCCGCTTGCATGGATGACGCCGCGAGCGACTGAATCTCGCGAAAGGAGGCCGCGGAGGGATAATCGAGCTTGCGCACCAGCATGCCGTAGGGCTTGTTGCGGCGCTTCACCATGTCAATGAGCTGCTGTTTGAGCGCTTCGCGGGTTTCGGTCTGGGAGGCTTTGATAAACAGATTTCCGATGGCCGCAGTGTTGGTTCCGTATGCGCCGGTGAGTCTTGCGTGCCCGTTTGAGCCCGTCACGCCGGAAACGGGCTGTCGCGTGGTCAGAAATGTCTTGAGAATTCCTTTCTCCACGGCGACGACGGGCTTCGGGGCGACGCCTTCAAGGTCAAACGGATAGCACCCGAGCAGCTTCCGGCCGCGCCACTCTGTCTGCGTCGGGTCGTCCACCACGTCGATCCACTCCGGCAATATGCGCGAACCGACCTTTGCTTCCAGCTCGCTGGGAACGAACGGCGCCGGGCGGCCGCCGTCAGACACGGGCCGGCGCGGCAATCTGAGGTTGTCCCCGAGCGTCTGGGCGAACAGTTGCGCGGCCGCGCGGGCTTCGAACAATACCGGGCCGGAGTAGGCGTCCGAAACGGGCGCTTTGACCAGGGCGCGCAAATCGTCGCCGACCTCCCGCACGAGTCGCGACAATTCGGCTTCGGACGGCAGACCAGCAATGTCCATCGTGGGAATCACAAGCGCTTCGTGAAGCGGACTGCCATCCGGCGCCTGGGCCTGGGCGCGTATACGGACCGCAAGGAGCGTGTCGACATAGCGCTCCACGGTTCCTTCCGAGTTCACAAAGCGGGCAATGCCCTGGTTCGCTTCAAGATCGACGAAGGCGAGAGCGACTTCGGGGTATGCTGTGAACTCGGCCGACAGCTTCCGCAAGCGGGCCAGCCACGGCTCCCAAGGGAACGGCCGGATGGCGACGTCCTGGATGCTGCGCACCGGCTCGACCGCGGAGAAATCGGCGAGCGTATCCGCGGGCGCGGCGTTGCGGAGCGATGCGCGCTTTCTGGCAATCGCCTCAACCGCGGTCTTAAAGGCGCGGTCTGTCGCAAGCCACAGGTTTTGCCTGAGAGCCGCATAGTTGTTATCGATCGGCCACTGGTCCGAGTCGTAGCGGGCGCCGCTGTATCGGCCGGACTGCACATGATTGGTATTGTCGAACTCGTAGCTGCCGACTCGAACCTGAACGCGAGGGAACCGCGCGCGGATGTGGTTTTCCGATATCAGGCCGCCGAACGTGGCCGAAGCGTTGAATCCGTACAGATCTTCCAGCGAATATTCGAAATAATACGGGCGGTCGAGATCGACGACGCGCAATGCGCGGGAGTGATCGAGCTCATCGAGCATCGCCTTGAGAACCGGATCCTCGTCGATTTTCGCCGATTGGGCCGGCAGGAGCCCGCCTTGGAGCAGCGCAAGCGCGAAAACCACGCGCTCAATTCGCATCACTGTCCCTCCGTGGCCGGACGGGGCAGCAGAGGCGGCCGGTCCTGAGAACGGTCCTTCCGCTGGACCTCGATTTCGGAGATCAGCAGCGCCGGCGAGACCGCCGAGACCGGGACATTGCCCGATTCGGCGCCGCAAACGCCGTTGAAAACCTCCAGCTTATCGGAAGTCGCCATGATTTTCGCGAAACTGGCGAGCGGAGTTCCCACGATATCCGCTCCCCGCACCAGCTCGTCAGGCCTTCCATCGGCGTAGACGCGATACACCACCAGTGGAATCACCGTGAAGGCCTGAAGGCCGCGCCGGCCGGTCGTCGTATATCCGCCGGTGACCTGGCTGAAGTAAAGCCCGTAGGGCTTGTTCTGGCGTTTTAATTCCTCGCGGAGCATCTCGCGCAGCTTCGCTTCGGGCACGCTCTTTGCGGACTCAACAATGAGGTTGGACTGACGCGACACCACAGGAGCGCCGGGCTGATGCCGTCCATGGCCATTGGAATTCGGGAAGCCTTGGATCGGGGAGCGGGACAGCAAAAAGGTCTTCAGAACGCCGTGATCCACAACAGTCACTGGCCGCGCCTTCACGCCTTCGTCGTCGTATTCGTAGTAGCCGTTCAGGTAGGTATTATCGATATATTTGCGGGTCGGATCGAATACAACGGAGAGAAAATCCGGAAGCACCGCCTGGTTGACGCTCTTGGTGAAAGTTTGACCCTCGGTCTCGTCTTTCTGGCGGTGGCCTTCGATGCGGTGGCCGAAGATTTCGTGAAAGAACACGCCGGCCGCATTGCCGGACAGGATTGCCGGACCTACGAAGGGATCGATCACGGGCGCGCGGAGGAGAGCATCGAGATCGGCGCCCGCCTTCTCGACTGCAGCGCGAAGTGCGCTTTCTTTGGGAAGGCGGCCAGGATCCTCGGCCTCAAAGCTCCGGTGCACGGTCAGGTCCATGCCGTCGGAGGCCTTGCCCCGGGCGATCATTGCGATCTGCGCGATGGTGCGACCCTGCTGGATTTTGGAGCCTTCGCTCGAAACAAAATACTTCGTTTCGCGCTGAACGATCAGACTGACGGTGGAATTCAGCACTCCGCCGTACTTGCCAAAAATGGCTGACAGCGCGCGGATCCGCGGCGCCCATTCCTCCGCATTAAAGCGTATGCGGGGCTGCGGCCCGGCGAAGGTAGCGGGCTTTTCCTCAGAAAAATCGGCTGAATTGTCTTCAGCGGCCACTTTCACCTGCTCGTTGGTCTTAACCTGGATCAGCCGTTCGACCCCGCTGCGGTATGCGCGATCGGTTTCCAGCCAAGCGATGCGTTGAATGGCGTTCGGAGCGTCGTCAATGGGTATAGGGCTGCCGAACGCAATGCGAACCCGATCGCCGGTGCGGTGGTAGTTGTCGAGCGCTGGGCTGCCGACGCGAACCACCACGTCCAGATAGCGGCCATGCGAATGATTGCTCGCCGTAAGCGCCCCCATGCTGGCGCTGACGACGTCCATTTCCTGTTCGGTTACTTCGTAACTGATGAAGTACGGAGGCGGGTCGCCTTTCTGACGGAGTATTTGGAAATTGCGGCGAAGCTCGTCGTCCAGGATGTGACTCAGAGGCGACGTCTGGGCCCAGACCCCCGGGATCGCCAGGGCAAGAAGCGCCAAACGAGGTGCAGTGGCCACGAAAAGACCAGGATAACAAGAGCGGCAGGCTTCGAGGCCGACGGCCGCGACCGGCCTCCTCCAGTCGCTTTTCCATCTGGGCTCGTCGATTGAAAACCGCCGCCGTGCAACAGAGGTGCACGTATTTGCGACCGAGGCCCGACGCTGACCTCGGTCCGCCGCGGGTGTTGCCGATTGTGGCAGCAAGCAACCTTGCGCAATTACGGGAAGACGTGGCGTCTGTGAGCGCCAAGCTCACAGACGCCTAAATGGTAAGGTTGGACCTTGCGGGCAATCCCCGCATGGCTCAAGCATGGCTTCGATAGCTGTCAACGGATACAGTTCAACGGCCGGAGAGAGCAATTCAGGCCGGGAACCTTTTTAATTTATTTTTAGAATGCCGCTTTCAGCACAACCACACGCGTCGTTTTGCGGCTAAACGAGGCCGGCATAGCGCGCGGTTGGCGTCAGCGGCAACCGCGCACGGCGCTATTGCGTCGGCAATGAGAGCATGCCTTTGTCTTTCAGCCCGTTCAGGGCAAGTCCATACCGTCCTCTAACGCCCGTCTTCTCGAAAATATGCTTGAGGTGGATCTTGACGGTTCCGGGACGAATGCCCAGTTCGCCGGCGATTTCCTTGTTTCGCATACCCTGCTCAACCAGCTCGAGCACCTGCTGTTCCCGAGGCGTCAGTTCGGAACGGGGGTAGCGCTCGGCGCGAACCGCTGTCCTGAAGACGTTGTCCTCCATCCAGTTCTGGCCGGCGGCGACGGCTCGCAGGCAGGCGACCACCATGGGCAGTGACGCGGTTTTGCGGATGATGCCACGCGCGCCAGCCTGGAGGAAGCGAAGCGCCTCGGCTTCGGTGATGGACACGCCCCAGACGACAATGGAAAGGCGCGTGTGGGTCAGTCGCTGCTCGGCGATCCAATCGAGCACGGATTGCATGCCGAAGGCTTTGTCGACGACAGCCACGTCCGGCGCGCGGCGCCGCATCAGCTCAGTTGCGGCGGCCAGGGAATCGGCGCCATCCACAAAGGCGAGATCGTGGCAAGAGGCGACCAAAGTGCGTAAGCCTTCAGCGGTGAGCGGCTGCGTGTCGCACGCAGCAATGTGTTTCTTGTCGTAGATGGTCATATCTGGGCGGTATCGGTGAAAGAGCCTCCCGGCCACGTTGAGCCCGGGTTGGCGCTCCTGACATTCTTATCGCCTCTGTTTCAGAGATTTAGTTGAAAAATCCGCGGCGTACTCTCACGGAATCGGCGCCGCGACCGATGAGACCTGATGGGATGAACGGCCGGCCCGGAGCGCAACAGGTCCGGACGCTCGCGTCAAACGATGTTTAACCTGAATGCATCCAGCGCGCCTCCTGGCGGCGGAGAAACGGAAGCACGGTGTGGGCGGCTGGTTCAGTACATCGTTCCGAACCGCACCGTTCTCGATGAGCTGGCGCCTGTCCTCGTGCGATGCGTGCCCGGCGCGCCCATGCCGGACGTACGCCCCTACCCGGCGCCGGCCGATGTCGCGCGGACCGTGGGATCCACGCCGGGAACGCTCTGTTTTTTGGACGCCATTACGGACCAAGGCCGGGCCCTGTCTCTGATCCCAAATATCGTCGAAGCCTGTCCGGGCGTACAGATCATTGTTCTACTCAGCGGCAATTCGCCGGAGTTGCTGCTCAGGTGCCTGCGGCTTGGCGCAGCGGAATTCCTGCTGCGGCCGTTTACGGCCGACCAGTTGCAGGCCGCGATGGCGAAACTGGCCCGCCTCCTGCCGAAGGATAAGCTGCCTGCGCCTGCGCCGGCCAAAGTGTATAGCATGATGCCCGCCAAAGGCGCATGTGGGGCGAGCACGCTCGCTTGCAATCTCGCCTTTCAACTCAAACGGGCCGGCGCAAAGCGAGTCCTGCTGGCGGACCTGGACGCGCTGACCGGAACCGTTTCATTTCAGCTGAAAATCAAATCCTCGTACAGCTTTCTCGATGTCCTCAGCCGCGCCGATTCGCTGGATGCGGATCTGTGGAGCGCGATGGTGACCAGCCGCGCCGGAGTCGACGTTCTGCTCTCCCCCGACGCGTTGCTGGAGGGCGCGAGCGAGCTCCGCGATTCGGCGCCGATTATCGACTATGCGCGCCAGAGCTACGACGCGGTGGTTCTCGACGCCGGCGGAGTGTACGGCGCCTGGAGTCTTTCGCAGGCGCGCGCAGCCGATGAGGTTCTGCTGGTTACAACGAATGAACTGGCGGCTGTGCAGTCGGCTCAACGAGCGCTTGTCTACCTCGACAGCAACGGCGTTGGCCGATGGAAAACGCGCCTCCTGGTCAACCGCTACGACGACGACATTGGCTTGACCAAGGAGGTGATCGCCGCCGCGCTTGAGCTGGACGTATACCATGTCGTACCCGACGACTCGGACGCGGTGCACAAGGCCTTGATGGAAGGTAAACCGCTTGCGCCCAATACGGCGATCGGCAAAAACCTGGCTGCGCTCGGCGAGCGGCTATACGGAAAGCCGCCGCAGGACGCCGCGCCGAAGCGGGGCTCGTCGCTGACCGGGCTTTTGTCGCTGTTCTCGCGGACCAGCTCTTGAGGGCCAAACGCCCTCGATCGCAACGCCCTGAAGCGCCCGGCCCGGCTGGGGCGCCCGCGTCAGTACAGTCGTGCTATAAAATGGTATTTACGTTGGAGGTGAGTCTTCTCCAGTCGCCACTTCGACCCTGAGCTGGCGGTGAATTCGTTCTCTCTCCCGCTGCAATTTCTGCGGCAGTTCCCTTCCCGTTGCTTCTCGCTCGTTTTCCCCGATAATTGCAGGGTTTGCGATGCTCCGCTGAGGCATTTCGGACGTATTCCTGTCTGCGCAGATTGCCTGAAGCGGCCGGCGCCGCTGGCGGCGGAATATGCGTGCGCCGCGTGCCGGACCCCCTTTGTGAACCAATGGCCGCTGGACGAGAACGGCCTTTGCGGCCTGTGTCGCCGCGGCATGCAGGGATTTGATGCCGCGTTTTCTTATGGCGCGTACGAAGGTCGGCTGCGCGAGCTCATACGGTTGCTGAAATACGACGGCATCCGGACGCTGGCGGGACCGCTCGCCGAGTTGCTCTCGGCGGCCCTGCCGCGCGGGCAGCGTTTCGACTTTATCGCCCCCATGCCGATTCACTGGCGGCGGCGCTGGACGCGCGGCTTTAATCAGTCCCAATTGCTGGCCCATGCGCTATCGCGGCGGACGGGGATCCCGGTGCGCGAGGTGGTTTTCAAGCGGAAGGCGACAACGCCGCAGGCGGGCCTGACCGCCGCGCAGCGGCGGGCAAATGTGGCGAGCGTTTTCGAGGTTCGCAAGCGGGATGCGGTGGCCGGGCGACGGGTCCTGGTCGTCGACGATGTCCTCACCACGGGCGCGACGGCCAGCGCCTGCGCCAGAGTTCTAAAACGCGCAGGAGCCGCGTCAGTCACGGTTTTGACCGTCGCCCGCGCCGACCGGCGCGTGTGGGCGCAGGAAGCCGCCGGAGCCGGAACGCCGTCCGAGAGCGCCGAACCCGGGGTGTAGGAGCATGATCGATGGTAAGTCCCGATCGATTGTATAAGCCGGTGCTGGTGCTGAACGCCAGCTATGAGCCGATCAATATCTGCGCGGCGCGCCGCGCGCTCGTGCTCATATTGAAGGGGGTCGCTGCGGCGGAGGAGCACGGTCCGGCGCATATCCACTCGGCGCGGCATTCAATCCGCATCCCCAGCGTCATCCGGCTGCTCGAGTATCGCCGCATTCCGCATCAGACGCGCGCTCTTTCACGCAAGAACATCCTGATGCGCGATCGCTACACCTGCCAGTATTGCCATCGCACGCTGCCGTCGAGCGAGTTGACGCTCGATCACGTAGTTCCGCGCTCGCGAAATGGCGAGACCACGTGGGAAAACCTTGTGGCATGCTGCCATGCGTGCAATAACCGCAAAGGGAACCGGACGCCGGAAGAGGCGGGAATGCGGCTGGCCCGCGCGCCGCGCCCATTCAGCTTGCACACCAGCCGTCATCTGATGCGCCTGCTTGGTAAGAGCGACGATCAGTGGCGGAAGTATTTGTTTTATTAGCACGCAGGGTTACGCGCCTGCCCGGATTTCACTGCCGCCGCCGGACTCCTCCAGCTCTTTCAGCAGCCGGTACACTCTTGCGACCGGCAGTCCGACGACGTTGAAATAACAACCCTCAATGCGCTCGATGAACTTTGACGCGAGCCCCTGGATGGCATAGCCGCCCGCCTTGTCCATCGGCTCGCCGGAGTCAACATACGCCTCAATCTCCGCGTCGGTAAGCGGCGCGAAGCGGACCATGGTCCGCTCTGAGTCGATTACCGTGCGGCGGGCCGATCGCAGGCAGACGCCGGTAATGACGAAGTGGCTGCGGCCAGCGAGAAGATACAGCATTCTGCGGGCGTCGGCGGCATCCTGCGGCTTCTCCAGCACGCGTTCGCCGACCGCTACGACCGTATCGGCGCCAAGCACGATATCGTCTGCGCCCGCCGCGACGGCCTCCGCCTTCTCGCGCGCCAGGCGCCGGACGTACGCCTCGGGCGACTCCGCATCCGAGCGCAGTTCGCAGATATCCACGGGCCGCGGTTCGAACAGGATTCCGGCGTTGCGGAGAATTTCACGCCGGCGCGGCGATTTCGAAGCCAGCAGGAGCATCAACTCCCATCATCGCGCGGACTCCGCAACCAGCCGGTTCAGGATGGCGATGGGCGCGCGCTCGGGCGAGAGAAGTTTTTCGCGGCGCACGATCACCGTCTGCTCGAGCGCGTATTGGCCGGAGATGACCGCGTGTGGAACGATGTCGGTAAACACGATCCATGCCGAGCCGGGCGGAAACTCCCAGCGGTATTTGGCGCTGTTTTTCTGGTATTCCTCGTTGCGCTTCAGGTAGTCGTGAAAGCGTAACATGAACCGGTCATATGGGCTGCGGCGCGCAAAGAGCCGCGCGAGAACGGATGGCCGGGCCATCTTCGCCCATCCGGCGGGTCCGGCATATTGACGCGCGAGCGGCTCAAACGGATCGGAGGTCAGCCAAACGCGAGAACGAACGGGATTGATATTGACAAACGTCCGCAGAATTAGATCGCCGCCCGTAGGCCGGGTCGGGAAAGCGTCAATGTGGAGCAGGTCGTTGCGCTTGTTCAGGCTCAGACTGCGGCCCTCTTCTTCGACGGAGCGGAAGCTGGCGTAGTCGATCCGGCAGTCTTCCATGTAGCGGGGCAGCAGGGATCGCAAACCGTCGAGCACCGCCAGGGAAAAGGCCCGCATGATCGAGCGCAGCCTGCCCGGATCGGAGACGCCTTCGGGATCGAAACCGGTGACTTTATCGGATGCAGGCCGATAGGCGATGTTTTTGTGATACGCGGAACTGGTCTGCGAGAGACCGCGCAGATATGCCTGGTCCCCTGCCGGCAGCGGCCACGGCATGCGGCGGAAGAAGAGAATGTCGCCGGCTTCCAGGCCGCGATACAAATCTTCAACGGAGGCGACTTCCTCGGGTGCGATCAGTTGCATTGCTGCGCAAACTCAATCATCGCGCACGCGCCGCCGGCGCGGGAAGCGCCTTTACAATTTCCGAGACGAACGATTTGGCGTCGCCGAACAACATGAGCGTTTTATCCATGTAGTACAGCTCATTGTCGATGCCCGCGAAACCCGGACTCATCGAGCGCTTGATGACCATCACCGTCCGCGCCTTATCCACTTCGAGAATCGGCATTCCGTAAATCGGGCTCGATTTGTCGTCGCGGGCGGCGGGGTTCGTCACGTCATTGGCTCCGATGACCAGCGCGACATCGCACTGCGCGAATTCGGAGTTGATCTCCTCCATCTCGAACAGACGGTCGTATGGGATATCCGCCTCGGCGAGCAGCACATTCATATGGCCAGGCATTCTGCCCGCGACGGGGTGAATCGCAAACTTTACGTCGATACCGCGACGCGTGAGCGCATCGAACAGCTCGCGCACTTTGTGCTGAGCCTGCGCGACAGCCAGTCCGTAACCGGGGACAATGATCACGGACCGGGCCGCCTCGAGAATGGAGGCCGCATCTTCGGGACTGGCGCTGCGGACGCTGCGCGCCTCGGCTTGGACCTGCGAGGGCTGCAATTGGCCGAATGCGCCGAACAGGACGTTCGTGAACGACCGGTTCATGGCTCTGCACATTATCACCGAGAGGATGAACCCCGAAGATCCGTCGAGGGCGCCGGCGATGATGAGCAGCTTGTTGTTCAGCGCAAAGCCCATGGCGCACGCCGAGAGCCCGGCATACGAGTTCAGTAGAGCGATCACCGTCGGCATGTCGGCGCCGCCGATTGGAAGAATCAGCAGAACGCCGAACAACATTGACAGCCCGGCAAAGACAGGAAAAATGCCGGATTGCGTTGGAACCAGGATGAGGCGCACGCCGAGCGCGACTGCGATCGCAAACAGGCTCAAATTAATGAAATTCTGGTTGCGGTAGACAATGGGCCGGGTGGGCAGGATCTCCTGGAGCTTCCCAACGGCCATCAGGCTTCCCGTAAAGGTGAGGAACCCGAGCAGGGTTTCGACGACAAGCGCGACCATGACGAAGCCGTGCGGCGTCTCCCGATAGTACTCTGCGGTTCCGACCAGGGCGGCGGCGAGGGCGCCGCAGGCATGCGAGAGCGCCGTTCTCTGCGGCACGGCGGTCATGGGCATAAGGTATGCGATCGGAATGCCGATCGCAGAGCCGACAAAAAAGGCGGCCAGGATCCACTGGTAGTTGACGACCTCGTGGCGGAGCAGGGTGCCGACTATGGCCATGAGCATTCCGAGTTCGCCTGCCAGCACCCCGCGGCGCGCCGTGGCGGGCGAGTTCATCCACTTCAGCGAAAGTATGAACAACGCCGCCGAAACGATGTAGATGTAGTTGATGACGTGATCGACGGTCACTTGTCAGGACCTCGGCGTTTGAACATCTTCAACATGCGGTCCGTGATCAGGAATCCGCTGACGATGTTCGTTACCGACGCGGTGACGGCGATAAAGCCCAGCGCCCGGCTGAGCGCGGTGGCATCGGCCGCCCCGGTGATCGCGATCGCGCCCACGACTGAGATCGCCGATATGGCGTTCGTCAAGGACATTAAGGGCGTGTGCAGGAGCGGCGACACCTTGCGGATGACCTCCAGGCCCAGGAACGTGGCCAGCATAAAAACGTACAAGGCCAGCTCGAGGTCAGTAGACATTTGTGATCCCCGCATTCTTCATACGTCGACTCCCAACAGCTCGCGCACCCGGGGATGCACCACCGCGCCCGCATGCGTGACCATCGTCTCCCGCACGATCTCGTCATCCGGATCGATCGCAAGCCGGCCATCTCGGATCATATAGCCCAAGAACGCCGCAATATTGCGGGCATACATTTGGCTGGCGTGATAGGGAACCGTGGAGGGCAGGTTCACTGGGCCAAGGATGCGAACGCCGGCCTCTTCCACTTCTTCGCCGGGCCGGGTCAGCTCGCAGTTGCCGCCGCGATCGGCCGCGATATCGACAATCAGCGAACCGGGCTGCATTCGCCGGACCATATCGCGTGTGATGAGCACCGGCGCTTTCTTTCCGGGAACCGCCGCAGTTGTGATGACGACATTGTTCTCAGCCAGGACCGCCGCCATGAGCTCTCTCTGGCGGCGATAAAATTCCTCGCCCATGGCCTTGGCATACCCGCCCTTGTCTTCCGCGTCAGAGGACTCAAGATCGAGCACAACAAACCGTGCGCCAAGGCTCTCGACTTGCTCCTTGGCGGCTGGACGGATGTCGTAGCCGCATACCACGGCGCCGAGGCGCCGCGCGGTTGCGATCGCCTGCAAGCCAGCGACGCCAGCGCCGATTACCAGCACCCTGGCCGGCGCGATCGTGCCAGCGGCGGTCATTAGCATCGGAAACATGCGCGGAAGGTGATTGGCCGCAATCAGAGCGGCTTTGTATCCGGCAACCGTCGCCATCGAGGAGAGAGCGTCCATGCTCTGCGCCCTAGTAATGCGCGGCATGAGTTCTACAGCGAAAAAGGTCACGCCCCGACGGGCGAGATCTTCGGCGATGTGAGCCGAAGTCAGCGGCTCGCCGAAGCCGATCAGGACATGTCCGCGGCGCAGAAACGGCAGATCAGCGCGGCCCAGGTCCGGGTTCGCGCCCGGAGCCCGCACCTGAAGGATGATGTCGGCGCCCTCGAAAACCTCCTGGCGAGACTTCGCGACGCGACAGCCTTTAGCGGCATACTCGGCGTCCGGAAACCCGGAGAATTCTCCAGCCCCAGACTGGATCAATACTTCCACTGACGATTTTCTGAGGAGCGTCGTTGCAGCAGGAACCAAAGCCACCCGGCATTCACCGGGGTAAGTCTCCGCAGGAACTCCGGCGACAATGCCCAAGACCTTCCTCCAGCGCCCGCGCGCTCTGAGCGGCGCAGGCTTAGTTTGCCCCGTGTACAGTCGATTTTATCGCCGGGCACATTACGGATAGGAGCGTCTCCTAAAAAAAAACCGGACGCAATCAAGCCGCGTCCGGTTATTTGAGTCTCCACTGCAAAGACTGCTGCTCAGGGTTGCGTCTTTTCCTGCACTTTGTTCGCGCCCTTCTCGGTTTCGCGCGCGGCTTTATTTACGCCCTTCTTCGTGGTCTTCTTCGCCTTATGTCCGGCCTTTTTGGCGCCGGAAGCGACATCCTTGCCGGCGTCCTTAGCGGCGTCGCCGACGTCCTTCGCCCCCTCTTTTGCGTTGCGCCCCGCCGACTTCAGGTCATCCTTGACCTGCGCGAGAGCCGGAATCCCCGTTAACCCGCACGCCAGAACGGTCGCCGCAAGGACGTAGCTGATCTTCATTCTGCATCTCCTTCCGCTGAACAGGTAGCAATTGATCCGCCAGAGGCGAAAACAGCGATGTTTCAGAAACTTACTAAGCTGATCTCGCATCCGCGCAGAAGAAATTACGCGGTCATGCCGGAACGGTTGGTTTAACAAGGCTTAATGCGCACGATGGCGAGCTATTCCTGTTCGCGGATCTGCTGGGTGAGATAGCGCTCGTACCCCATCTCGGAGATCTGATGAAGCTGCGCCTCCAGCCAGTCCACGTGCTCCTCTTCATCCTTCAGCAGTCGCTCAAACAATTCGCGGGACGCATTATCGCCTTCGTCGCGCGCAACCCGTACAGCCTCGTTGTACATCTGAACGGCGTTGATCTCGAGTTTTAAGTCATTTTCGAGCTGGGCTCGGACGTTCTGTCCGATGTGCAAAGTCATCAGCTCCGACATGTTGGGCATCGCATCCAGAAACAGCATACGCTCGATAATCTGCTCGGCGTGCTTCATTTCGTCGATGGATTGCTTTTTGATGTAATCGCCGAGTTTGCTGTAGCGCCAGTTCTCGCACATCTCAGCGTGAAGAAAGTATTGGTTAATAGCCGTCAATTCCTCCTTGAGGGCCTCTTGCAATTTGGCGATAACTTTGGGGTTGCCTTTCATATAGCGTCAAAAACAAGGTTACACGATCCTACGCTTCCACTCGCGCGGCAAAACGCGTCTGCTCCGAACGGCGATGGTTGTACAGCCGGCGATTGAGCCGGCGGGCTGAGCGCGGCGACTGCGCAACCGCCGACAGAGCGCCGAGCGATGGCGCGCGTCGTTCCGCGACAATCGGTGCGCAAGTTGCGGGTCCGCTACACTGGAGTCATTCGGGTCCGTATTGTTCATGCGCGAGTTGCGTCCGCCGCGCTCGAGAGTGCGTCGGAATGGATGCGTGATTCCGCCGGGGCGGAGACGCTGATCCTGGCAGCGACGCGGAGCGCGGCCGATGAATTCGCGCGATCGCTCGATGCTGATGCGCTGCTCGGGGTGCGGCGCCTGACGCTGACGCAGGCTGCGGCAGCCCTGGCCGCGCGCCGCATGGCTGAGCACGAGCTGGCGCCGGCGACGCGGACGGCGACGCAAGCGATCGCGGCGCGGGTGGCGTTCACATTGAACCGGCGCCATCAACTGCCCTACTTTGGTCCGGTGGCGAACACGCCGGGCTTCCCGGCTGCCCTGGCATCCACGCTGAACGAGCTGCGACTGGCTCGGATATCGGCGAAGGCCGTCGAGCAGAGCGGGGCGCCGGGAGGCGACTTGGCGCGAGCGCTGCGTCTGTACGAACGGGAGCTCGCTGAGCGAAACCTCGCCGATCTTGCGCGCCTGCTGGAGCTGGCGACAGCGGCGGCGGGCGAGGACGAGAGCCCGTTGACGGGCGTCCCGCTGCTGCTGCTCGATCCAGCGCTTGAGTCCGTTTCGCACGTGGATTTTGTCGCCGCGCTGGCGAGCCGCGCGCCCGCGGCGTTTGCGACGGCCAGATCGGGGGATGCGCGCACGATTGACGCGCTCGAGAAGGCGTTGGGCGTTAAAGCGCAGGCGGCGCCCGCGTGTGAGGACGGCCGCGCGCTGGCGAGGCTGCGCACATGGCTGTTTGCCGAGGGGGCGCCGCCGCGCGGCGTGTTCGATGAGTCGGTCGATCTGTTCTCGGCGCCAGGCGAAGCGCTGGAAACGGTCGAGATCGCGCGGCGAATCCGGCAGCTTGCGGAGCAGGGCGAGCCGTTTGACAGCATGGCCATTCTGGTTCGCGACGCCGAGCGTTACCAGCCGCTGATCGAGGAGGCGATGCGGCGAGCGGGGATTCCTGCGTATTTCAGCCGCGGCGCAGCGCGACCAGACCCGGCTGGGCGGGCCTTTCTCGCGTTGCTGGCGTGCGCCGGTGAAGGTTGCTCGGCATCGCGTTTTGCGGAGTATCTTTCGCTCGGACAGGCGCCGGAGGCGGACGCGACTGGCGCGCCGCCGGCGCGGGCGCCGGAATGGGTTCCACCAGAGGACGACATGTTCACCGGAGCGGGCGCGGCGCCGGCGCTCGAACCCGAGCCGGATGAGCCTGAGGCGACGATTGCCACTCCGATTGCCTGGGAGAAGCTGCTGGTGGACGCGGCGGTGATTGGCGGGCGCGAGCGCTGGTTTCGCAGGCTGCGCGGGCTCGCGGCGGAATTTCAGAAACAGCTTCAGTCCTTGGGCGACGAAGATGAAGCGCGCCGGGCGCACATCGCGCGCCAGTCCGAACGCCTGGCGACGCTGGAGCGCTTCGCGCTGCCGCTGATCGAGGATCTCGACGCGCTGCCAAAGCGCGCCTCGTGGGGAGTGTGGCTGGATGCGCTGGCGCATCTGGCGGCGCGAAGCCTGCGGCGGCCGCAGAGCGTGCTCAGCCTGCTCGAAGAGCTGCGGCCGATGTCGGAGGTTGGACCGGTGGAGTTGGACGAAGTGACTGGCGCGCTCTCCGAGCGCCTGCGGTTTCTGCGCCGCGAGCCGCCGCAGCGCAGGTATGGCTGCGTGTTCGTAGGCGCCATCGAGGACGCCCGCGGGCGCGCCTTCGATACGGTGTTCACGCCGGGTCTGGCCGAAGGCCTGTTTCCGCGGCGCGCGTTTGATGACCCGCTGTTGCTGGACGAGCGCCGCAAGAGCATTTCGCGGGAGCTCCGCACGCGCTCGGACAAGGCGCACGAGGAAAGACTGCTTTTGGCGACGGCGCTGGGGTGCGCGCGCCGGCGTGTAATCGCCTCCTATCCGAGCATCGACATTGCACAGGGCCGCCCCCGCGTGCCGTCTTTCTACGCGCTGGAAGTCGCGCGCGCTATCGAGGGGCGTCTGCCGGCGTTGCAGGAATTCGAGGCGAAAGCGGCTGAAAAGGCGGAGGCCAGGCTCGCGTGGCCCGCGCCCAAGGAACCGTCCCAGGCGATCGACGACGCCGAGTACGATCTTGCTTGGCTGGTGAAGAAGCGCGGCGTGCGATCGGGCGCAGCGTACCTGATGGAAGTGAGCGCCCCGCTGGCGCGGTCGCTGCGGGCGCGCTACATGCGGTGGGAGAAGCGCGAATGGCAGTCCGCAGATGGGCTGATCCGGCAGGACGCGGCGACTCGCGCCATTTTAGCGAAGCACCGGCTGAGCGAAACTGCATATTCGCCCTCCTCCCTGCAGTACTTCGCAGCGTGTCCCTACAAGTTCGCGCTGCATGCAATTTACGGACTGCGCCAACGCGAGGAGGCGGCGCCCCTTCAACAGATGGACCCGCTCACGCGCGGCGCGCTGTTCCACGAGGTTCAGTTCCGCTTCATCCGGCACTGGCAGCGGTCGCGTGAATACGATTTCAACCGGCTGCTGGAGCGCCTCGATGAGGCGCTCGATTCCGTGCAGGCTGAATACCAGGAGGAGCTCGCTCCCGCCATTCCGCGCGTGTGGGCGACGGAGATCGAGGATATCCGGACGGATCTGCGGGGCTGGCTGCGCAAATGGGTGGACGATCTATCCGAGTGGACCCCGGCGCATGTGGAGTTCGGCTTTGGACTTGCCGACAACCTTGCGGACAAGCACGATCCGGAGAGCCGTCCCGAGCCGGTTGCGACATGCGGCGCTCGAATGCGCGGCTCAATTGACCTGATTGAGCGGCATCGCGCGCGCAACGTCCTGCGGGTCACGGATTACAAGACCGGCAAGGCGCCGCCGCGCGGTCCGGTGCACGTCGGCGGCGGAGCGACCCTGCAACCGCTGTTGTATGCGCTCGCTGCGGAGGCCATCCTGAACGTTCCGGTGGAATCCAGCCGGCTGTTCTACTGCACCCAACGGGGGATGTTTGCCCAGCACGCGATCGCCGTCAATGACCTGGGGCGCGCGCGGTTCGCGCAGGCGTTGAAGATCATCGATGGAGCAATCGAGCGCGGATTTTTGCCGGCCGCGCCGCAGAAGGACGCGTGCTCGATGTGCGAGTACGCGATTGTGTGCGGGCCTTACGAGGAGCGGCGAGTGCAGCGCTGGAAGGACCGCGCGGCTCTCGACGAGCTGATGCAGTTAAGGAGCCTGCCATGATCGCCGCGCCTGAGAGCAGCGACGAACGCGCACGGGACATCATCCGCAGGGAGCTGGATCGCAGCTTGCTGGTGGAGGCAGCGGCAGGGACGGGCAAGACGACCGAGCTGGTGAACCGCATCGTCGCCGTGCTGCGGAGCGGGCGGGCGCGCGTGGAGCAGATCGCGGCGGTGACGTTCACGCATAAGGCGGCTGGCGAGCTGAAGCTGCGCCTGCGGCTTGAACTCGACGCCGCGCGCGCGGGCGCTTCGGGCGCGGAGCTGGACCACCTCAACGATGCGCTGGCTCGCTTGGAAGAGGCGTCCATCGGGACAATTCACTCCTTCTGCGTGCAAATTCTACGGGAGCGTCCGGTGGAGGCGCGCGTCGATCCAGCATTTGAGGAGGCCGGCGAGCCGGAGCAGCGCCGGATCTACCAGCGCGCCTTCCGGAGCTGGTTCGAACGCGCTCTTTCGGAAGCCCGACCCGGACTGCGACGAGCGCTTTGCCGGCTGGCATGGCGCGATTCTTGGGAAAGCGGCGCTCCGATCGAACAGTTGCAATACGCCGGCAAAGCCTTGATCGAATGGCGCGACTTCCCAGGCGCGTGGCGCCGCGCGCCCTTCGAGCGGGAGCGCGAGCTGGACACGCTGTGCGACGCGGCGCGGCAGATCGCGGCCGCCATCGAGCGCTGCCCGTCCCCAACCGACGCTCTGGCGCAGAGCCTGCGCCCGGTCGAGGAGTTTCTGGCGTGGGTGGACCGGCAAAGCGCGAGGCGTGCGCGCGATTACGACACCATTGAGGCGCTGACGCTCAAGCTGGGCCGCGATCTGAAAAAAGACGCGAGAACCGGCCGGGGCCCGTTTGCCAGCGGCTTGCCCCGTGAACGCGTGGTCAGGGCGCGAGAGCAGTTAATCCAGGCCATCGGTGATTTTAAGACCCGAGCCGACGCGGACCTGGCGGCTGCGCTCCGCGAAGACATGCGCGATCTCATCCTCGGCTATGAAGATTTGAAGCGCCGCGCGGGCAAGCTCGATTTTACGGATCAGCTGATCTATGTCCGGGACCTGGTAAGAGGCAACCGCGAGGTGCGCGCATTCCTTCAGCAGCGCTTTACGCACCTGTTCATCGACGAGTTTCAGGACACCGATCCGCTGCAATCGGAGATTCTGCTGCTGCTGGCGGCTGCTGATCCTGCGCAGGACGACTGGATGGAAGCGACGCCCGCGCCCGGAAAGCTATTCATCGTCGGCGATCCGAAGCAATCGATTTACAAGTTCCGGCGCGCGGACGCGCTGGTCTACCAGGCGATTCGCGACAGGATCACCAAGCGCGGCGTGCTGCTGCTCTACCTGAACAGGAGCTTTCGGGGAGTGCAGCCGGTGCAGCAGTGCATCAATGCCGCGTTCGAGCCTCTGATGCAGGAGGATCGCGACGCTGGGCAGGCGGGTTACGTGCCGCTGACCGGCGGCGCGCCCGCAATTCCCGGCCAGCCCGCGGTTGTCGCGCTGCCCGCGCCAAAAGCGTGGGGCTGGCGCACAGTGGAGAAGAAAGCGATTAACGAGTGTCTGCCGGACGCAATTGCGGCGTTCATCGCCTGGCTGTTAAGGGAGAGCCGGTGGCGCGTGCGGGATCCGGGCGAACCGGAGAAGCTCGAGCCGCTCAAGGAGCGCCACATCGCAGTGCTGTTCCGCAGGTTCGTCAATAGCGGTCAGGACATGACGCGGGATTATGTGCGGGCGCTTGAGGCGCGCGGGATCCCGCATCTGCTGGTTGGTTCGAAATCATTCCACCAGCGCGAAGAAGTGGAAACGCTGCGGGCCGCCTGCGCAGCGATCGAATGGCCGGATGACGCGCTGTCGGTATATGCAACGCTGCGCGGAACGTTGTTTGCGATACCGGATCATCTGCTGCTGCGCTGGCGCTTCGAGCTGGCGCGGCGGTTTCATCCGCTACAGCCGCGGGAAGGCGAGACGCCGGCGGAACTCGCCCCCATTGCGGAGGCCCTGGATTTACTGGCGGATCTGCACCGGCATCGCAACCGCCGCCCGATCGCCGATACCCTGAACCGGCTGCTTGAGGCGACGCGCGCGCATGCCGGATTTGCGTTCCGCCCGGGCGGGCGGCAGGCGCTGGCGAATGCATATCGCGTACCGGAGCTGGCGCGAGCGTTCGAGCTTACCGGCGGGATTTCGTTTCGCGCCTTTGTCGAGGAGCTGGAGTCGCAGACCGACCGCTCGGAAGCGTCGGAAGCGCCAATCATCGAAGAGAGCGCGGATGGGGTGCGGCTGATGACGGTGCACGCGGCTAAAGGGCTCGAGTTTCCGGTGGTGATTCTGGCCGACATGACGGCGAATCTGGCCGCCGGCGATCCGGACCGCTATATTGATCCGCGGTCGCAAATCTGCGCCATGCGCCTGCTGCGTTGCGCGCCATTCGAACTGCTGGAGAATGAGGCTATCGAACGGGCCCGCGAGCGGGCGGAGGGCGTGCGGATCGCGTACGTAGCGGCGACGCGCGCGCGGGACTTGCTGGTGGTTCCAACGGTGGGCGCAGGGGAGCTTGAAGGCTGGCTTTCGCCGCTGACCGAGGCAATATATCCGCGGCTGAAGGAGGCCCGGCATTCGCGCCCGGCCGACGGCTGCCCGGAGTTCGGCGACCTGACGTTGCTGAATGGTCCAGTAGGTCAGGAATGCGTCAAGCCCGGGCTGCACCGGCCGCGGCGCGGCGAGCATGAGGTTGTATGGTGGGATCCAAAGGCGCTCCGTCTGGAGGTGGACGCTAAACTGGGGCTCAGCGACTATGACATGCTGGCGGCGCCGGCAAGCGAGTCGCTGGCCGCGCATGAAGCCTGGAAGCAACGGCGGGCGGCCGCCATTGCGCGCGGCGCCGCGCCGTCGTTCGCTATTTTCAATCCGAGCGAAACCGCCGCGCCGCCGCCGGGGTTCGAATCTGCTGTGCAGTTTGAGACGACGCTCCGGGCGGCAGGGCGGCCGTTCGGGCCGCGCTTCGGGACGCTCACCCATGCGATTCTGCGCGATTCAGAACTGCGCGCCGAGAGGGTTGAGGCGCTGGCGGCAATGCACGGACGGAGCGCCGGGGCGACACGGGACGAAATCAGCGCGGCGGCAGAAGCGGCGAAGGCCGCCCTGGCGCACCCGCTCATCGCGCGCGCCCGCGCGGCGGAACGAATTTTGATCGAGACGCCGTTGATGGCTCGCATCGATGGTCGAGCGCTTGATGGAACGATGGATCTCGCTTTCCTGGAGAATGGCGTATGGCACATCATCGACTTCAAAACGGATGCGCACATTGAAACGCGCCGCAAACATTATGAGACGCAGCTTGGATGGTATGCTGTGGCGCTGAGTCGAGCGACGGGGCGCGCGGTGGAGTGTCATTTGCTGGCAGTCTGAGGCGCTGCGGCGTCTTATACAATTAAGGTCTCTTCTGTTTTTATGAACACGGCATGGCTGCGGCTGGCGTACGCGTTTGAATTTTTGCTGGCAACGGCAGCCGTGTTCACGCTGTGGAGTCAGATCGGCGGGCAGGGGCACCTGGACATGATGGCTTGGCACATCAAACTCGTGCTGGGAGTGGGGATGAGCGTTGCGATTGTAAAAATGACGGCCGCGGCGGTGGAGCATGAACGAGCCTGGAACCGGTCGTCGCTGCTGTGGCTGGCCTTGATTCTGGCGATTGCGGCAGCGATGGCCGCGGCCACCTTCTACTATCACATCAACGAATCGAACGAGGAACAGGACGAGGAGGGGACGACAGCCACGCTGGCGTGGACCAGCGAGTATGCGGGAGACGCTCCGCGCGGCGGCTGAGCCGGTTCTCAGGCTGAGGAAACCAAGATGGCTTCCGCCAGGCGGCGGCTGACCCGGACGGGATCGCCGGCGGTCGGGATGTGGACAAGCAGCGAGGCATTTCTCGAGCCTGAAGCGACGACGAGCTGCACGCCGGGCGTAAGTCCCAGACGCTCAATTTCCCGCAACGCGGCGGGGTCGCGATCGGAGACGCTGCTGATCCGCGCAGGGACGCCGCACGCCCAATCAAGAAGCGGCGTTTCGCTGCGGAACGGGAGCGAGCCGCTTCGTTCCGGGATCAGGTGGCCGTGCGGATCGATATTTGGTTCGCCTAATTTAGCGGCGATTCGATCCTCAAGGCGCTCCGATATAAAGTGCTCCAGGCGCTCGGCGTCCTCATGGACTTCATCCCAGGAGAACCCGAGGCATTCGTGAAGAAATCGCTCGAGGAGACGGTGATGCCGGAGAACCTCGAGGGCGCGGCGCCGGCCCGCTGCGGTCAGGCGCACACCCCGCCGTTTTTCATATTTGACAAATGAGGGCCGCCGGGCAGCAAGTTTCTGCAGCATGCCGGTGACCGAGGCCGCCCGCACGCCGAGGCGGCCGGCGAGGGCGTTTCCGGTCACGACGTCTTCCGACGGGCCGCTCAACTCAAAGATGGCCTTCAGATAATCATCAACGGCTTCCGAGGTGAAGAGCGATTCGTATTTTGGAGCCACCAACACGATTGTAATCCGCTGCGGGGCGCCGGCGAAGGCTGCTACAATCCGCTTTAGCCATGCCTAATTTCGCCCGATGGGAGCTGTGCGCCGTCATACACGTCATCGCCGTCGCCGCCGCGCAAGGGGGCGAAGGAATTCTTCGGGGCATCGTGTTGGACGCCTCCGGAGCTCCGGCGCCCGCGGCCAGGATACAGGTTTCCGGCCGCTCGACGCGCTACTCGGTTGAGACGCGCAGCGGGGCTGATGGCGTGTTTACGATTCCGAATCTTCCAGCGGGCGCCTACCTCGCGCGGGTGCGGCTGCCGGGGTTTTCAGCCCGCGACGTTGAAGTCGTCGTCCGCGAGGGATCGCGCACGGAAATGTGCGTACGACTGGAGCTGGCGTCTGAGCAGAGCAGCGTAACGGTCAGGGCTGGCCTTGAGGATGTTAGCGACGGCAGTCCCTCTGCCGTTCAGACGCTCGATCGCGAGCGCTTTTCGGGTCTTCCGACGCTGTCCGCCGACTCGGCTCTAAACGACGCAGTCACGCACATGTCTCCAGGCGTGGTTGCGGACTCAAACGGTTTCTTTCATCCCGCCGGGGATCATGCGCAAGTCAGCTACGTCTTGGACGGGCAGCCGATTCCTGACCAGCGCAACAAAGTGTTTTCCACATCGATACCGCTCAACGCCATTCAAACGATGGATGTCATTTCGGGGTCGCCCGCGGCGGAGTACGGCGATAAAACGAGCCTGATTCTCAACGCCACTACGCGGTCCGGACTCGGCCAGAAGCCATCCGGCAGTTTTGCAGCGAAATACGGCTCATTCGGCGCCGTGGGAGAGGAGGCGACGCTCGGAGCGGGAGGCGCGCGCTGGGGTAATTTTCTGGCGGCGAATTCCGAACGGACCGGCCGGTTTCTCGATTCACCGGAGTTCTGGCCGATGCACGATGCGGGAAACACAGCGACGATATTCGACCGCTTCGATCTTCATCGAGGCGCCAAGGATGCCGCGCATCTGAATGTCCTGGCCGCGCGCAACTGGATGCAGGTTCCCAATACGTACGATCAGCCGCGACAGGATCAGCGGCAGAAGGTAATTTCGTTCAACATAGCAGCCGGGCTCGAACACAGTTTGAACGCGCGGACGCTCATCGCGGTGAATGCGTTCTTTCGCCGCGACCAGGTGCAATACTTTCCCAGCCGCAGCCCGTTCGACGATTCACCGGCGACCGTCGCCCAGGACCGTTCGCTGAGCAACCTGGGGTTTCATGCGAAGGCGTCGGGGGCGCAGGGGAGGCATGGCTGGAAAGCGGGATTTACAGCGATGCGGACGCGCCTTCAAGAGGCGTTCCAGCTGGGCATCACCGACCCGGAGTACAACGCTCCCTGCAAGGGGGGCGCTCCGGAATTGAGGGATCCGTCGCAGTGCGCGGCGGCGGGAACGGAGCCCAATCCGGATTTTGTGAGCGCGCTGGCGGCCATTGATCTGAGCCGTGGGGGACGGTTGTATCAGTTTCGCGGCAGCGCCGTGATCCGGCAGTTTGCGGCGTTCGGGCAGGATTCCGTGACACTGGGCGGCGCAACGGTGACGGCCGGATTACGGTTCGATCGCTATCGAGGGCTGACGAGCGGGGATGCGGCGCAGCCGCGGGGCGGCTTGTCCTATCAGCTCCGGCGTACGGGCACGGTGATTCGCGCAGGCTTCAGTCATACCATGGAGACTCCGACCAATGAGAATCTGGTTGTGTCCAGCTCCACGGGGCCGGGCGGCCTGGCCAGCAGCCTGTTGGGCGGCGCCGTTCAGCAACGGGCGATCGGGCTCGGCCGCCGCAACCAGTACGACGCCGGCATCGGGCAGACGATCGGGAAATGGCTGCTGGTGGACGTGAACTATTTTCGAAAGTACACCCGAAACGCTTTCGATTTCGATGCGCTGTTCAGCACGCCGATTACCTTTCCCATCGGCTGGAGGCGATCCAAACTGGACGGCATATCGGCCCGCGTCAGCGCCGCCGAGATTCGGGGGCTGCGCGTATTTGCCACGATGGGACACGCGAATGCCCGTTTTTTCGGTCCGGAGAACGGTGGAATCATATTCAATTCGGCGCTGGCCTCAGGCGCCTTCCGCCAGGACCACGATCAGGTTTACCAGCAGAACGTCCACGTGCGGTATCAGCGTCCCCACAGCAGGTGGCGCGTGGATTTCACCTGGCGTTACGACAGCGGCCTGGTTGTGGGCGCGGTGAATACGCTTGAAGATGCGTTGTCGCTGACCGCCGACCAGCAGTCCATGATCGGATTCTATTGCGGCGGGGAGCAGGCGTCGCTTTCGCGCCGCATTACGGCTTGCAGCGCAGCGGACTATGGGGCGACGCGCATCCGGATTCCGGCGCCCGGGACGGACAACCCGGATCATCATCCGCCGCGCACGCGATCGCGCCACATATTCAGCATCGGGGCGGGAACGGACAATCTGTTTCGCACGGAACGATTTCGCACGATCCTGCAATTCAGGGTGGCGAATCTTACAAATGAAGCGGCGCTGTATAACTTCCTGTCGCCCTTCGGCGGCACGCACTGGGCGCCGCCGCGCATGTATGAAGCCCAGGCGGGGTGGACGTTTTAGAAGCCCGGAACGCTGATAATCAGGAAAAATGGACTGGAAAACGACCGGCGATTTGAATTACTATGAGCCGATATGAGTCCGGCTCGAAATCCGCAGCCCGCCCCTGAGGGAGCGAATGCAAACGCGATTCTTGGAAAATCCGTGACGATAAAGGGCCAAATTATCGGCCGCGAAGATTTGATCATTGACGGCGAGGTGGAAGGCGATATCGACATGGCCAATCACCGCCTGACCATCGGGCCGGCCGCCAACGTGCGGGCCGGGATCAAAGCCCGGGAGCTGATCGTTTACGGAGCGGTCCAAGGTCGCGTGGAAACCACGGAAAGGACCGACATTCGGAGCCAAGGCTCGATTGTCGGAGACGTAAAGACCGCGCGCATTGCGATCCAGGACGGAGCATATTTAAAGGGCGCTGTGGACATCACCAGCTCGGCGCAGCCCCGGACAGCCGCGCAAGCCAGCGGCGAGCAGAGTTGACAGGCAGGTCGCCCGCAACGGTGTACGGCCGCCGCACGCTGGATTTTTTCCGGGCCGCCCGGCTTCTGCAGCGCGGCGGCAGTCCCCGATGAGGGCGAGCAGACGTGCGTGCGCGCCCGTATTGGGCATGGCGTACAGTCCCAACCTGGACGGTTGATAAACTGATTCTAAATGCGCCAATTCGCGTTCCTGTGCGCTATCCTCGCGAGCGCCGCGTCAGCCTACGCCTCCGATCCGATCGCGCGGGAGGAGTACCGGTCGCGGCGGGCGGAGCTGCGCAAAGGGCTCGAAGGTCCGTTGGTGCTATTCGGACGGGTCGAGAGTTCGGACGACGTATTCCGGGGCTTTCAGGAGCCGAACTTTTACTATCTGACCGGCTGGGAAGAGCCGGGGGCGATCCTATTGCTGACCAGATCGGAAGAAATTCTATTCCTTCCGCATCGAAACAGCCGCCGCGAGCTGTACATGGGTCGCCGGACGGCAGCCGAAGACGCGAACGCCGCCGCGGAAACGGGCTTCGACGCAGTGCTGCCGCTAGAGCGCTTCGAATCACAATTCGCCAAGGCGCTGGAGACCGGGCCGGACGTATACGCCCTTCCGGATCATCCGGAGACGGAGCGGGTAAAGGCTCTGGCGCCGCTGCGCGATATTCGCGCCGCAAGCGCGTTGGTGGCGAAGCTGCGCAGCAAGAAATCGCCTGCTGAAATTGCGGCGATTCAACACGCTACTGACGTCAGCATTCAAGCGCAGCGGGAAGCCTGGAAACATGTGCGCGCGGGCGGCGCAGAGTATGAGGCTGCGGGCGCATTTCTGGGCGCTGTGATTGCAGCAGGATGCGAAGGTCCGGCGTACTCGCCAATTTTCGGATCCGGGCCGAACGCGACCACCCTGCACTACAGCGCCAATTCGCGCCGGATGGACGCCGGAGAGCTGATTGTTATCGACGCAGCAGCGCGGTGCGGGGGCTACACATCCGATATCACGCGCACCCTGCCGGTGGATGGGAAATTTACACGGCGTCAGCGCGAGATTTATGACATTGTCCTGGGGGCGCAGAAGGCGGCGATCGCCGCAATCAAGCCCGGCGTCACCTTCAGCTCGCTGACCTCGGCAGCGCGGGAATACATCAACGCGCACGGAAAGGACGCAAAGGGAAATCCGCTAGGAAAGTATCTGCCGCATGGCGTTTCCCACTCCGTAGGACTGGACGTACACGATCCGACGGGAGGCGTGAGTACATTGTCCGCGGGAATGGTTATCACGGTGGAGCCAGGCATTTACATTCCCGAGGAGAAGATCGGGGTGCGGATCGAGGATACGGTGCTGGTAACGGACAACGGCGCGAAGATCCTGAGCGGCGCGCTGCCGAAGGAGCCTGACGAGGTTGAGAGAGCGCTGGCCAAGTAAGCGCCTGGCAGCGTATGCAGGCGTGCTGCTGACGTGCCTGATCATTGCGGTGGTCGCAGGCTGGACGGCGCCCGCGGCCCGCATTGATAACTACGCTTATGATTTTCTGTTCGGTTTGTATCCGCAGCCGGAGCGGCGGGCGCAATCGGCGATACTGGCGATCGATGAGGCGACGCTTCGACACACTCCGGGGGGCGCGCGCCGGATCCGAATGATTCTGGCGGAGGCGCTGGAATTGATCGCGGCTGCGCGGCCCAGGGCGGTAGCGATCGACGTGATCCTCGCGGACCAGGGCGAGGATAGCGCCGAAGACGAACGCCTGTCGCGGGCGATGCTCGCGACCCGCAATCTGGTGTTACCCTGCGAGCTTACGGACCTGCGCTGGGAGGATCCGATTCCGCTGTTTCGCAGGCGCGCCGCTGCGATCGGCCATATCCACGCCGATCGGAATCCGTATGACAACGTGAGCAGGCAGATTCCGCTGGAGCAGACGGCGCCGGGCGAGAGGCGCTGGGCGCTGTCGCTCGAAACATTTCGGCTGTCGCGCGGCGCCGCGGCGATCACGGAATCGCCGGACGACATTGAGGTGGGCGGCGTGAGGATACCCGCCCCCAGGGAGGGCGACCAGCGGCCCATGCGAGTGCGCTTTCGGGCATCGATACCCGTGGTCGCCGTGGATGAACTGCGCCACAATGCCGGACTGGCGAGGACGTTTCGGGACCGGGTTGTGTTCGTTGGCGTGACCGCGCTCTCGTATGCGTACGACCGGCTCAAGGATCCGCTCGGGCGGAACCTGCCGGGAGTGGAGATTCATGCGCAGGCGTTCGAAACGATGGCTGGCGGCGATTTTTTGACGCCGGCCTCTAACCTGAGCGTACTCGCGCTTTGCCTCGCGCTGGCCGCAGCCGCGGGGATAACCTTCTGGTTTGCCTCCGGCTGGACGGCGTACGGCGTCGCCGCGGCGCTGCTCGCAGCGGCGCACCTGGGTCCGGCGGCGTTCTTCCGCCACGGCGTCGTGTTTCCTTACTTCACATCTGTTTCGGCTGCATGGCTTCCCATCGTGGGCGCCGGGGCGTTCCAGTATTTCTCGGTGCGGCGGCAGCTGCGAAAGTCCGAAAGCGACAAAGCTCGATACCAGCAGGCTATCCATTTTGTAACGCATGAGATGCGCACGCCGCTGACGGCGATCCAGGGGTCGAGCGAATTGATCAGCCGCTATGACTTGAACCAAGACAAGCGACGCCAGATCGCGGGAATGATCAACTCGGAATCGAAACGGCTGGCGCGAATGATTCAAACCTTTCTGAACGTGGAGCGGCTCTCGGAAGGGCATGTCGAACTCAAGCGCGAGACCTTTCCGGCGCGCGAGCTGATTGAAGCATGCCTGGCGCGCGTGCAGACGCTTGCGGACCGCAAGCAGATACGCGTATTTGCAGAGGATATCAGCGAAGATGCAATCTCCGGCGACCGCGAATTGATGGAGTACGCAATTTACAATCTGTTGACGAACGCCATCAAGTACTCCCCCGCCGGGACGGAGGTTCGCGTGACGGCGGAGCGTGAACGCGATCGGCTGCGGCTCTCCGTGCGCGACCAGGGCATTGGAATGGACGCGCGCGAGCTGCGAAACATCTTTAAGAAGTTTTATCGGACCAAGGGAGCCGAAAATTCGGGCGAGGCGGGCGCCGGAATCGGGCTGTCCATCGTGGAACAGATCGTGACCCACCACGGCGGGCGCGTCGAAGTGGCCAGCTCGCCAGGTCGCGGCTCGAAGTTTACGATCGTGCTGCCGGCGCAGGCCGCCATGACTGCGTCCGCCCACGTTCGGAAGCCGTAATGACAGGCGGTGAAACCCTATTGCGGAAGCTGCTCGTAGTTGAAGACGACAACTCGGTCCGGACGACCATTACGACCTTTCTCGAGCTGGAGGGTTACGCGGTGGACGCGGCGTCGTCGACGCGCGAAGCGCTGGACCGGCTGAGCCGCGACACGTATCCGATCATCATTTCGGATATTTATCTTGACGAGCGCACTGGCATCGACGTGCTGCGCAAGGCGCGCGAGCAAAATCCGAACTGCGCCGTGATCCTGATGACCGCGCGGGGCAGCATGGAAACGGTGATGGCCGCCACACAGCACGGGGCGTTCGACTACATTGCGAAACCGTTCGAGCTCGACGATCTGCTGGCGACGGTGAGGCGGGCCGAGGAGGCGCTGGCGCCAGGCGACGCGGAAGACGAGAGCGAGATTGACGATCTTCCGGAGACGGAGATGATCGGCAGGTCCGCGAGCATGGTCGAGATCTATAAAACGCTTGCGCGGGTTTCGCCAACAGACGCGACCGTGTTGATCGAGGGTGAAACCGGAACCGGCAAGGAACTGATCGCGCGGCTTATTCACCGCAACAGCAGCCGGTCCGCGCAGCCGTTCGTGCCCGTGGATTGCGGATCGATCGCGCCGTCGTTGCTTGAAAGCGAGCTGTTTGGAGCGATGAAGGGCGCCTACACCGGCGCAGACCGCGACCGCATCGGCTTGTTTGAATCGGCGAATCACGGCACAGTGTTCCTTGACGAAATCGGCGACATCGACCTCGGATTTCAGCTGAAATTGCTGCGTTTTTTACAGCAGCGCGAAATCCGTCCCGTTGGGTCCTCGCGATCAAAGCCGGTGGATGTACGGATTATCGCTGCGACGAACAAAGAAGTCCAGAAACTGGTGGATGAGGGTAAGTTTCGCGAAGACCTGTGGTTCCGTCTGAATGTCGTGCAGATTTTCGTCCCGCCGCTGCGGGAGCGCCGCGGCGACATCGTCCTGCTGGCGCACTATTTTCTCAAAAAATACAATGAGCGTTACCGCCAGGCGACAAAGCTTCTCGATTCCGGCGTGAGCGCGCTCGAAACATATAGCTGGCCGGGAAATGTGCGGCAGTTGCAACATATGATGGAGCGGCTTAGCATCCTCGCGCCGAACAACCGCATCGATGAATTCGCGGTCCGGCAGGCGATCGAGGCGATGGAGCCGCGCGAACACGCCAGCGAAACGCTGGCCGACACCGAGGCGGAGCAGATTCGCCGCGTGCTCGCGGCCACGGGGGGGAACAAGAGCCGCGCGGCGAAGATTCTGGGGATCGAGAGAAAGACGCTGTACCGGAAGCTGGAGCGGATGGGAATCTCTTAGCGCCACGGGTGCTTGCGCGAGACCATGACGTAAACCGCTCAGGACAAATTTGTTTTCTCGCTGGGCCCGGCGAGGCCCGCAAACTCCAACCTGCTCGGCTGCCAAGAAACCGAACCAGAGCGGCGAAGCTCTATATGCTGGATGCTGGATGTCGTAGCGATCACCAATGCCAGCGACTGGCAGGAACTTGCGCAGGAATGGACGGCGCTGATTGAGCGCTGCCCCTGTGCAACGCCGTTCCAAAGGCCCGAATGGCTGCTGCCGTGGTGGCGCTGGTTCGGCAGCGGCGAGATGGCGGCGCTCGCGTTTTATGCGGAGGGCCGCCTGGTCGGCCATCTCCCGATTTTCATTCACTGGTGGGAAGGCTGCCGGCGCGTCACACTGATTGGAAATGGAATTACCGATAACCTTGGCTTGACGGCGGAGCCGGAGTACAGCGCCGAATGCGCAAGACTCGCCTTCCAATGGCTCTGGCGACATCGCGGACGCTGGGACCTGTGCGACTGGCAGGACCTGCCGGCGGATTCACCACTGCTTGCAGCCCAGTTCGGCGGATTGGAAGCGACCGTCGCACCACACCTGAACGGAACGGCGGCTCCGATCGGGGCAGACTTCGAAAGATACGTCAAAGCGCTTCCCCACGGACTTTGCAGGACAATTCGCCTCGCCGCGCGACGCCTGGAGCGAGCAGGAGAACTGCGTTTCCAAACGCTGCGAGCCGATCATGACGCTTCGGCTTTACGGGCCCTGTTCCGGCTGCACGAAGAACGCTGGCGCGACAAGGGCGGACCGGGCAGCATGATGAGCTCAAACTCCACCCAGAGCTTTCTGTTCGACGTCACTCAAGCTTTCAGCGCGCGAGGCATGCTGCGGATGTACATCATGCGCTTTCGCGGCGAGCCAGCTGCAATGATCTACGGCATCCTCGATGGCAGCCGCCTGTATGGTTACATCACGGGAATGGATCCGGAGCTTGGCCGGTATTCTCCGGGGAGCCTGCTGCTGCATTATGCGATTCGCGACGCCATCGCTGACGGCGCCCGGACCTGGGACTTTCTGCGAGGCCAGGAATCATACAAATTTCAGTGGGGCGCACAAACGATTTTCAAGCGGCGAATGTTCATCTGGCATTCGGCCGAATTCGCGCCGGCGGCGCCGCTGGCGCCGGCGGCGGTATGGGCGGCTTTGAGAATGCGGAAAACTTCGAGCTCGCGGCGCTCGTGACCGGCAATGCCAGAGGAATTGGTCCGGGCGGAGACGCCGCCGGCGAGAAGAATCCTCAGCGCGCTCAGACGGCGCGATACACGAGCTCCATCCATGGCCCAGTCAACTGACCGCGAGCGGCGAAAGGCGCCAGTTCACTCCAGTCTTGTAGCGCCGCAGCGGTTGCCCGGTTCTCTTCGACGATCCAATCGAGGAGCTCTGGGAAAGGAAGCGTGATCAGCTCAGAATTGATCGCCGATTCGCATGTGAATCCCTGACGCCGAGCCATTTCGTCCAGAGTCATGCTGGTGTACCCGTACAAATAGGGAAATGCGAGCAGGTTGTTGTAGCCGAGAGCCCGGATTACCCAATTGGAGACCTCGCCAGGATCGCGCGAGCGCATGAAACGTTCGCAAACGGAGTAGAACAGCGCATTGGGCGTGCGAATCACCAGCGGCCCGCCCGGGACGAGTATGCGATGAATCTCGGCAAGCGTTCGGCCGGGGTCTGGGATCTGCTCAAAGCAGTTCCACACGAAAACTCCGTTAAAGCATCCGTCTGGAAACCCGCATTCCTCGAGACGCTGGTTGTAGGCGATATATCCATGGTCGATGACGAAGCGCGTCGTGTCCTTGCCGACATCCACGCTTACCGGCTTCCAGCCCCATTCGGTCGCGACCTGAAGAAACGCGCCCAGGTGCGGTCCGATTTCGAGGACTTCCGCAGCCGGTTTCAGCAGCGCCCGATACGGCGTCTCGCGGCTGCGGAAGGCTGCGACGTAACGCGGGAGCAGGCGCTCGAGCACGACGGGGTCGTACTGATCCTCCACATAGGCGGCGACAGCGCTGGATTGGTCTTCATCGCGCGCCAGGATCGCGCACCGGCGGCACTCAAGCAGGCGCGCGCTCGCGCCATGCGCAAATTCCGTGAGATCCTTGCGTTCCGTACGGCCCGGATTCCGCTCCGTCCGGTCCAGAACAAACAGCGCGCGAATCAGCGCCTCGATCCGCATATCCTCGTTTGAGAGGAACTCGACCAGATCTCCCGAGCCGCAGTTGGGACAGGCGCATGTCATCGCAGATTGGACTCCCAGACCCGCGCAAAGTGTTCGAGCAACCGCTACCTGGCCCGCTTCACCAGGTGAATCCGCGGCGGGTCGAACGCGAAGCGGAACCCGTTGCGGATAACGCCGTGGAGTTCTGATTCGCCGAATCCGAAGCGCTTCTGCGCGATCTCGTATTCTTCAAGGAGCGACGTCCGGAACAGCGCTGGATCATCAGTGTTGAGAATGATCGGCACGCCGAGCTCATAGATGGTGCGAACTGGATGTTGATCGAGCGACCTCACTACGCCCGTGAGCACATTGCTGGTCAGACAAATTTCGAGCGGCACCTGGTTGGCTCGCAGAAATTCCATCAGGTTCGGATCGCGGATGGCGGAAATTCCATGCCCGATGCGTTCGGCGCCGATATCCAGCGCCTCCCAAATGCTCTCCGGGCCGGCGCTCTCACCGGCATGCGCATGCAGTCGTAATCCATGGTCGTGGGCCCAGGCGAACACTTCCCCGAACAGCCGCGCGGGCCCACGGGCTTCGTCGCCGCCGATCCCGATGGCGACCGCGCCGTCGCCTACGCGTTCGGCGGCCAACCGCGCCACTTGCCACGCGTCCTCGACCGGAAACTGCCGGACGGCGTCCAGGATCCAGCGCACATCGACATGCGACCTCTCCGCTTCCCGTTGCACGGCGGCGTACACCGGCGCAAACTCCTCTCCCTTCCACAGCACCACGCCCGCTGATATCGTAATTTCAGCGTAGGTGACATTCTGCTCATGCAGCCGTTCGAGCAGGCGGCGCGTCGCTATGGCGTAGTGCTCAGGCTTGGACAGCTTTCTGGCGACCCAAGCGTAGGCTTTCAGAAATCCAAGGAAGTCCGTGTACGCGTAACCGGCCTCCAGTTCCTCGCCGGTCAGCGAAGGGTCGATCTCGCGCAGCGTTTCCGGCTCGACGGAGCCTTCCAGGTGAACGTGGAGCTCGGCTTTAGGCTCTTGCCGTAAGTCGTCAAACACTAACTGCGATAATAACGTCTGTGACGAGCGCCGAAGTGGAAGCGATAGTTGGGGGCTATCACGGCGACCCCTTTCGCGTTCTTGGACCTCATCTCGTAAAGGGAACAAACCCGGAAGGAAGATGGCAGATCCGCGCTTTTCTTCCGCAGGCTGAAAGCGTCGAACTGCTCGCTGACGGCTCATCGGCGCCGATGATCAAGAAGCATCCAGCCGGTTTCTTCGTGGCGACCATCAACGGCGATCCGGGCTGCTACAAGTATCGGCTGAAGCTGTGGAACGGCGCCCTCGTGGAAGCCGAAGATCCGTATCGGTTTCCTCCCTTGCTCACCGATTTCGACCTTCACCTGCACGCCGAGGGCACGAACTACGAGAGTTACAACATGCTCGGCGCCCACATTGTCGACGTCGCGGGCGTAACCGGCGTCCGTTTCGCGGTCTGGGCGCCCAATGCCGAGGTCGTTGCGGTCGTGGGCGATTTCAACGACTGGGACGACCGGCGCCACCCTATGCGCCACCGCGCCAGCGGCGTCTGGGAAATCTTCATCCCCGGTCTGGGCGAAGGCGCCGCCTATAAATACGCCGTTCGTTCGCGGTTTCATGGATATCGTCAGCAAAAGGCCGACCCCTATGCGTTCGGAACAGAAGTGCCGCCGAAGTCCGCCTCCATCGTGCGCAACCTCGGCGCTTACCACTGGCGCGACCAGGCCTGGATGGAGCAGCGCGCCTCCGGCAGCTTGCTGAACAAGCCCGTGTCGATTTACGAAGTGCACCTGGAATCGTGGCTGCGCGGACCGCGCAACGAGTGGATGAGCTACCGCGAGCTCGCCACCTCATTGGTGCAGTATGTGAAGGACCTGGGTTACACGCACATCGAACTGCTGCCCATCATGGAACACCCGTTCTCCGGCTCCTGGGGTTACCAGGTGACGGGCTACTTCGCCCCGACTGCGCGCTTCGGACCTCCCCAGGACTTTATGTACTTCGTCGATCAATGTCACCAGAACGGGATCGGCGTGATCGTGGACTGGGTCCCCGCGCATTTTCCCAAAGACGCGCATGGTCTGGCGTATTTCGACGGAACCGCGCTCTATGAGCACGCGGATCCGCGCCTTGGCGAGCATAAGGACTGGGGCACGCTGATCTTCAACTACGGGCGCAACGAAGTCCGCTGTTTTCTGATTTCGAACGCGCTGTTCTGGCTGAAGCGTTATCACATCGACGGTCTTCGCGTGGACGCCGTCGCCTCCATGCTGTATCTCGACTACTCCCGTAAACCCGGCGAGTGGATTCCCAACATCTACGGCGGGAATGAAAATCTCGAAGCAATCGACTTCCTTCGCCGCTTTAACGAGCTTGCGCACACGGTTCCGGGAGCAATCACGGTGGCGGAAGAGTCTACCGCGTTTCCCGGCGTTTCGCGGCCTGTGTACATGAACGGGCTCGGCTTCACGATGAAGTGGAATATGGGGTGGATGCACGATATGCTGGGTTACTTTTCCCAGGACCCCCTGTTCCGCAAGTATCATCACAATGCGATCACGTTCAGCATGCTGTATGCGTTTTCGGAAAACTTCGTGCTGCCGATCTCACACGATGAGGTCGTGTACGGAAAACGCTCGCTGCTTTCGAAGATGCCCGGCGACGAGTGGCAGCGCTTTGCCAATGTGCGCGCGTTTCTGGCATATATGTACGCGCATCCCGGCAAAAAGCTGCTGTTTATGGGGTCCGAAATCGGGCAGTACGAAGAATGGAATTCGGGCTCCAGCATCCGCTGGGAATTGCTGAATTTCGAGTACCACCGTAAGCTTCAGACCACCGTGCGCGAACTGAATCGCTTCTATCGAAGCGAGCCCGCGCTGTACGAGGTGGATTTCAGCTATCAAGGCTTCGACTGGGTGGACTTCCACGACGTGGAGAATTCGATCATTGCCTTTCTGCGGTGGTCCGAGGGACGCAAGCAGTTTATTCTATTCGCCTGCAACTTTACGCCGATGCCAAGAAAACACTACCGGCTGGGCGTGCCCAAGCCGGGTCTCTACCGTGAGATCTTCAACACCGACGCGGAGATGTTCGGGGGCAGCAACATGGGCAACGGGCCGGAACTGATCCCCGCCGAACCCGTGGAGTTCCACAATCGTCCGCAGAGCATCTCGGTGACCCTGCCGCCGCTGGCCGTCGTGGCGTTCCGGTGGGCTGCCGAAGGGATGTAGCCCGCGGATGAATACCGGCGAACCATCTCTTATCTGGGTTCCACAGCGGTCTGACCCAAGACAGGCGCCGCATACGGCGGCGTCACGCGCAGGTTCTCTTCATGCTCGATGCGCGCCGTCGTTATGCCCGGCTTGGCGACAAATGTCATGCGCGCATGGAAATCCGTTCCGTGGCGCTCGTCTCTCCACGAAGTTCGTTGCCCGTCGACGGAGGCGCGATGGATCCTGACGTCAGGCGCGAAGGCCGGAGCAAACTCGACCGTCACGGCTGATTTTCCGCTGTTGGTCACGTTCAGCTCATAATATTGCGCAACATGCCGCAAAGCGAGACTGACTCGCCGGTCCGCTATGGGGATGCCGTTCACGTGAACGGAATCCCATTCGCCAGGCAAATGCGGCTCGAACGTCAGCCGGGCGCCAGGCGCGTCCAGGCTCAGGCCCAGCAAGCCGCGCAGCACCGGGGAGACGACCATCGCAGCGGACCAGATCTGATGCGGCGACGCAGTCGATAGCGGGTTGTAGGTCAGCCCCGAGAGCACTTCCGTGACATTCCCGCCCGCGCCGTCGAGCGCCAGCCACGCATTCGCCCGCAGATTCGCAAAGGCGGCCGCGGCTTTGTGAACCTTGTATTCGCCAACCGAGGCCCACCCCGTAAACAGGGGCCACACGGATCCGAAATGATAGCCGGCCGGACCGAATTTGGAACTCTTCGAGCCAATGATTCGCATGCCCCACGGAGTCATGTGCTCGGGGCTCGCCAGCACGTCCGCCATTTGCTGCGCCTTATCCTCGTCGAGCAGCCGGAACCACATCGGAACTGTGGCCAGCACGCTCGGTTCGTTTACCGGCTGGCCCTGTTCGTCCAGCGCGAACGCAAACACCTTTGCTGCCGGAAGCCAGAACAGGCGATTGAGCGCGCTGCGCTTTTCTTTAAATTCCGATTCGAAACGTGACGCCGCGCCAGCGTCTCCGAGCGCGCGCATCAGGACCGCCATGGACTCGAGAGCCGCTACATAACATCCCGCCTGATACAACTCCGTTTGAACCGGCAGCAGGGGGCCTCCCTCCACCCATCCGTGACCAACTCCCGAATTTTTGGCAAACCCGCCGGCGCCGAGCGTTGAATGCATAAACGCCATCGCGCGGTTGAGCCGCGGCAGAAGGCGTCGCGCGAACTCCACATCCCCGCTGTGGTCGACATAATCCCGGACGGCGATGATGAATAGCGGCGTGGCGTCAGCCGAGGCGAATCCGTAGGGATACTGTTTAAACCAGTCCACGAGCGTTGCGCTCTGGGAAATTTCGTGCGGCATTTTGCCGTCCTCGCGCTGGAATTTCGCAACGAACTCGATGGCTGCGCGGGCGTTTTCGTAGTCGCCCTCGGACGTCAGCGCCAGGCTGCTCCAGAACGCGTCCCGCCCGAAAAACCACGCGAAGCCGGGACGATACGCGCCCTTGGACAGGCCGTAGCCTGCAACCAGCCCGCGGCCCATCAGAGGGTTGTCCACCATGCCCTTCACCAGGCTTACCCGCGCCCAATCGTAGGCGCGCTGAAGCATGGCGTCCGGAAGTTCGAGCGCAACTGTGCGCTCGAGATATGAGCGGTAATACGCATCGGCGTCAACCAGGGCCTTGGGTCCCGCGGCAATCAGACGTTTGTAGGCGGCCAGGGCCTCGTCCCGCGAGCGAACGGAGCCCGCAAGCGCCAGCCACCGCTCCCCGGTTCCCCTGATGGTTCCGAGCGTGAACGCATTAAAATTCTGCGATGAGTAGTTAGTCGCATACTCGGCATCGACCAGCTCCATGTCCGGAGACCCGAATACGGCTGCAAAGGGTTCGCCGTCGGCGCCGAACAACCAGGCTCTCAAATCGCGGCTCCATTGCGAGTATGCGGAGCCGAACGAGGCCGGCCACATGAGTTGAAAATCGCGGGTGAACCGTCCGTCGATGCGCAGCGGCTCGGCGGAGCGCGCGCGCAGCCGCATGAGCAAGCCTGCCTCCGTCATCGACGCGGCGACGGTCTGTTCCACTTGAAACGCATCGCCCGCGTAGATGATCGTGTACGAGCCTGGACGCGACTGGATCGACCTTGCGACCGAGGCGGCCGGAATGCGTTGGCCGCCCGTCTGAAACTCCAGGCGCAGGCCTTTCAAAATTTTCAGAGGGTACACATAGGCCTCGAACGTACCGTCCTCCAGGCCGAAAAACGCCGCCCTGGGGCCGGTTGCGTCGACGAACTCCCAGCTTCGAACCGGACGCGTAATCTCGGGCTCTGCCGCAAACAGCGGCGCCGCAATCATCAGGATCGGCAGCACTCGCATCACTGCCGATCTTAGAACGACGCTTGAGCCGACGGAGCGCCGGGCCCGGCGCCCATGATCCCCGAGCGCCGCCGCTTGTACAAACGGCCCTCAAACCGTCATCATCAGGATGAGCGGAGTGCGCTTTCGCAGGCGAATCCGGCATGCGCAGCGAAGGCGTTGTGCAGGCCGCAGACTGAGGTTGCCCCTTGGCGCAGCGATTTGACGTAATCATTGTCGGAGGCGGTCACAACGGACTGGTTGCAGCCGCATATCTGGCGCGCGCAAACCGGAAAGTGCTGGTGCTGGAGGCGCGCGAGCTGGTCGGCGGCTGCTCGGTCACCGAAGAAATCTGGCCCGGCTTTCGGGTCTCCACAGCGGCCTACCTGGCGAGCCTTTTACAGCAGCGCATTATTACCGACCTCGATCTGCCGCGTCACGGCTACGTTGTCGACGCCAAAGATCCTGCGTTCTTTTCGCCGTATCCTGATGGCCGTTATTTGTTCTTCTGGCAGGACCGTCAGAGAACGCTTGCCGAAATCGCGAAGTTTTCGAAACGCGATGCAGAGGTTTATCCCAAATACGAAGAGCATCTCGAGCGTCTGGCGCGCGTGGTGGAGTCGCTGCTGCTGACCGCGCC
>Ga0070740_10000590_pt1 | contig 70969 bp, 61 predicted proteins | sample Coa_R2_FD_67286 | JGI IMG/M metagenome (GOLD analysis project Ga0070740, IMG submission 67286) | Surface soil microbial communities from Centralia Pennsylvania, which are recovering from an underground coalmine fire - Coalmine... | ecosystem: Environmental > Terrestrial > Soil > Unclassified ... | reverse complement strand
TAGCCGTCGAGGCTGGGCAATCCGATGTCGATCAGCGCCATGTCGGGCTTCAACGCCAGCGCCTGCTCCACGCCGTGCGGTCCGTCGGCCGCTTCGTAAATCTCGTGCCCCGACAGTTCCAGCAGCGAGCGCAGCGCTTCGCGGGCGTCGGCGTTATCCTCCACGATCAAGACCCGCCGACGAGTTCTTCGCTTGATCGCGATGGCGGCGGGTTCGGCCTTGGGCGGCGGGGCGGCGATGCGTGGCAGCCGCACGGTGAACACGCTGCCCTGTCCCGGCCCGGGGCTGGCCGCCTCCACCGAACCGCCGTGCAAGCCGACCAGACGGCGGGTCAGCGTCAAGCCAATCCCCAACCCTCCGACCGGCCGGTCAAGTTCCTGCTCATTCTGGACGAACAGGTCAAAGACACGCGGCAACAGCTCGGCCGAAATTCCCATCCCGCTGTCCTCCACGCGCAGCACCGCGTCGCGCCCCTCGGTCATCACGCTGACCCGGATCCGCCCGCCCGCCGGCGTGTACTCGACGGCGTTACGCAGCAGGTTGGTGGCGACCTGCTCCAGACGCGTCGGATCGCCGTCGACCCATACCGATTCGATGTCCACCTTGACGTCGTAGGGGGAAAGCCGGTCTTCCAGGGCGTCGAGGCAGGCCTGCACGCTCTCGGCCAGGTCCATTTTGCGCCGATGCAGGTCGATGCGGCCGGTGGTGACTCGCGCCACGTCGAGCAGGTCGTCCACCAGGCGGCGCAGATGCTTAAGCTGGCGGCTCATTATCTGGCGCGCGCGCCCGGTGCGCTGGGGGTCGGTGCTGCAGCGCTCCAGGGTCTCCATGCTGGCGACGATGGCGCCGAGCGGATTGCGCAACTCATGCCCCAGCATCGCCAGGAATTCGTCCTTGGCGCGGCTGGCTTCCTCGGCCGCGGCCCGCGCCAGCCGCTCATTTTCGTGCAGCCGGGTGCGCTCGATCGCCACCGCCGCGCGATTGGCCACCAGCCGAATCAGGTCCAGATGTTCTTCGGTGAATTCACGCGGCGTGAAGCTGCCTACGTGGATAACGCCAATGAGAGTATTCTCGATCTTAAGCGGCGCTCCCACCAGGGACTTCAGATGCCGGCGAAGGAGCGGGTTGACCGCCTCCGCCGCGGCCGTATCGTTGAAGATCAGGCCGCGGTCGCTGGTTGCGATGCGCCCCTCGATGCCCCGCCCCAACGGCACCTTGAGGTCGGGGTCGACCTCCTCCTCAAACCCTACCCAGGCTGCCGGGCTCAGTTCGCGCTCGCCGGGTTTGAGCAGCAGCACGCTGGCGGTATCGGACTGGAAGGCGGCTTTGAGCCGGGCCAGCAAATCCTGCAGCATCTCGTCCAGCGTCTGTTCCGGCAAGGGGCTGTCGGTCACCGCCTGCAACTGTTGCAGCTTGGAGGCCGCGGCCTCCGCTTCGGCGCGCGCGATCTGCTCGGCGCGCAGCAGTTTCTCGCGCTCGCGCTGGGCCCGTTTTTGTTCCTCGATCTCGGTACACGAACCGAACCACTTGACAATCGCGCCTTCGCCGTTGCGGATGGGGCGGGCGCGCGCGATGAACCATCGATAGTTGCCGTCGGCCGCCCGCATGCGAAACTCCTGTTCAAACGGTTCGCCCTTGCCGACCAACCGCAGCCATCCCTGGCCGGCCCGCTCCACGTCCTCGCGATGGAGGGCGGAGACCCAGCCCATTCCCACCGCAGCCTCCTTCGGCATTCCCGTGTACTCGCAGAACCGCTGGTTGGTGTAATCAATCATGCCGTCGGGATTGCCGGTAAAGAGGATGTCGGGAACGGTATCCGCCATCAGGCGGAATTGCTCTTCGCTTTCACGCAACGCGCGGGTGACGCGCTTGTGTTGGGAGATATCGCGCGCGATGCTGGAGGCACCGATGATGCGTCCGCTGCGATCCTTGATCGGCGAGACGGCCAGCGAAACGTCCACCCGCCGTCCGTCCTTGTGCATCCGCACCGTTTCCGCCAGCGACACCACCTGGCCGCGGTACACGCGCTCAAAGACTTTGGCTTCCTCATCGAGCCGATCCTCCGGCACCAGGATACTGATTGGCTGGCCCACCGCCTGCTCGGCGCTGTAGCCGAACAGCCGCTCCGCGCCGGCGTTCCACGATGTGATCCGGCGGTCCGGACTCTGGCCGATGATGGCGTCGCCGGAGGAATCGACGATGGCAGCCAGGCCGGCCCGCTCTTCGTCGGCCCTGCGGCGCTGAGCAACGCCGGCGGCAATCACCAGCGACAGGCACATCACGCTTAGGAAGCCCTGCAGCAAAAGCAGCGGACTGCCCGGGTCGCTGATGGCAAATGGACCGAGGGCCCGATGGGTGCCGGCGACGGCGATGGCGGAGAGCACGAAGTTGGCCACCGCCGTCTCGCGCGGGCTGAATCGAAACGCCACCCAGATCAGAAACGGAATGCATAAGAAGTCGATCGGCTCGCGCTGGATGTCGGGCGGCAACACCCCGCCGAACACGAGCCAACTGACGAACGCCAGCAAGCCAAACAGCAGCCCGAATTCCAGGCTCTGCTTGCGGTCCCAGTTAAGGCGCGGATTAAGGCCGCACAACAGCATCAGGGGTGCAAAGACCAGGTCGCCGGCCGCATCTCCCAGCCACCAGGTAAACCAGATCCGTCCGAAGTGGGACGATTTTGCGTAGCCGGTCAAGGTCAGGCTGGCGACGCCGATGGTGGCACTCACCATCGTACTGGCCACGGCGGCCAGGGCGATGAACTTGAAGGCGTCCAGGGCGCGATCGAAAGCGGCGCAACCGTTGGCAAAACGATTAACCAGGTAAGCGCCGGCCAGCGCCTCCAGCGTGTTGCCCGCCGCGATGCCGAAGGAACTCGCAACGGAGCCGGCGGTGGTGGCGTTGACCAAAAACGCGGCCACGAAGACCGCCGGCCATAGGCGGTAGCCAAACAACAGCATGGCCGCCAGCGCAATTCCGGCCGAGGGCCAGAACGCTGAGGTGTTGGGCTGAATCGACGCAAACAGCAGGCCGAACTTGCCGGCCAGGAAGTAAAGGATTACCAGGCCCGCCGCCACCAGCAGGTTGGTGGGGAGCAGCAGCCGCGCGGTCAGCTCACTGTGAACCGGGCCGAGTGCGATTGCGCCTTGCGAACCGGTGGAGACTGGCTTGCTGTAATCCAATCCCGCCAAAGCCTACTTCCCGTGCGTATCCCGTGGCACCGATGCCACTTGGCATTAAAAAATTTCACAGAGCGCTCACTTAAAGCAACAAAATGCATTGGCCAGTTTACTATCTGACGATACCCGTCCGTTCCGGGCACATTTTTGGACCAAGCTGCGGCGTTGCGCGAAATCGTTAAAAACCTGCGGTTTTGGCGCGCCGGTCCAGCAGCGACAGCGTTTTGTCCCGCTCCGCCGACGGCATCGCGAACACCGCGCGCTCGATACCCATTGCCTCGTAGGCGTCCAGTTGCTTGCGATCGTTGGGCGCAAACAACGCCGTTATGGGGAAGGCTTTGGGATCGCGCCCGGCCTGCGCCAGTTCCTCGCGCAGCGTTGCCACCGAGACGCTCAACTGCTCCACCAGCACCGCGCTGGGCAGCCATCCGTCGCACTGACGCGCGGCGTACCTGATTGCCAGCGAGCCATTGCCTCCCATCAGCACCGGCGGATGCGGCTTCTGCAGCGGTTTGGGGTAGCACCACATCGGTTCGAAGTTGACGAACTGGCCGTGGTATTCGGACCTGTCCTGCGTCCAGATCGCCTTCATGGCGGCCACCTTCTCGCGCATCACCTTGCGGCTGTTCTTGAACTGCACGCCGTGATTCTCCATCTCCTCGGCGTTCCATCCCGAACCGATCCCCAGTTGGACGCGGCCGCCGGAAAGCCGGTCCAGCGTGGCGATCTCCTTGGCCAGCACGATCGGGTCGCGCTCGACCACCAGGCAGATGCTGGAGCCGATGATGATTTTTTTGGTGGCCGCAGCCGCAAACGCCATCCCGGTCAGCAGTTCGTAGCCGTCGATATATTCGCGCGGCAGCTCGCCGCCCAACGGATAGGGCGAGCGGCGCGAGCAGGGGATATGGGTATGTTCGGGCAGCCACAGCGACTCGAAACCACGCTCCTCGACCGCACGCGCCATATCATCGACGCGAATCGCATAATCGGTGGGAAAATATACAACTCCGTACTTCACGCTGAATTCCTTTCCGTAAGTTCCGGCCTGCGAAAATTATCAATTGGGCAGCCACGCCAGGGCGCGCACTTCGCCGAACTCGCGGCGCAGTTTGCTCCACGAATCGCCGCCGTCGGTGCTCAGGTATAGGTATCCGTGCAGGCTGTTGGCCGCGATGATGCGGGGATTGGCGCGGTTGACCGCGAACCAATAGATCGTCGAGTTGGGCTCCACCGGCAGCGGCAGCTTCTCCCAGTTCTTGCCGCCGTCGCTGGAGCGATGGATCGCGCCGCGCTTGCCGGGAATGAAGTCGCCGTTGGCGACGAAGATGGTGTCCGGGTCGTCGGCCTTGAGCGCGACCCCGCGGCAGTAGGAGATGTTGTCGCGCTCGGCGAATTTGGGAAAGCCGTGCAAGCTCCAGCTCTGGCCCTCGTCGGTGCTGATCCAGATTCCGTCGGGCGTGGTGGCCAGCAACTTGACCGGATTGCCCAGGCTCAGCGCCAGACCATGCAGATCCTGGTTGATGACCTGCTCGCCCAGCGCGGGCAGACGCGTCCAGCTATCGCCGCCGTCGCGGCTGCGGAAGATGCCGTCGATCTCCACGCTGGCCCATAGGTCGCGCGCATTGCGCGGGTCGGGAACGATATTGGTCACTTTGGGCGCCCCCGCAAAGCATCGTTCGACGATGTCGGCCGCCAGCTTCTCCCATCGCTTGCCGCCGTCGAGGGAGCGGAAGATGCCAGGCGGTTTGGTGCCGGCAAAAATTATGTCGGGATCGAAGGGATGCCACGCCACCGACCAGATCTGCATCCCTTCCATCGGCGAGGGCACCAAATCCCACGACTTGCCGTTATCCTCGCTGCGATACAGACCTGCTTCGGAGCCGGCCAGCACGTGATGCGGATGATGGGGCGATACGGCCAGGGCGCGAATCTGGATCTCACCCGGTTCCGCGTAAAATGGCAGATTCATTCGGCTGCGGCGCCAATGCTCGCCGCCGTCGGGACTGTACCATACGCCGGCACCGATCGTGCCTACGCAAAGCGTAAAGTCGTATGCCATCGCTCTTACCTCGCCCGATTTATTGCGGGACCGCCTGCCCAATCATTGATAAATGAGCCGTGCGGTTGACGGGTGCGGCACGCCGTCGCCGGGCCCGTCAAATGCGCTGTGCCTGAAGCTCGATATGCTGGCCGAAGGTGATGAGGCCGCTGGCGGCGACGTCGGTCTTGATGAACGCCTGCATGATGAAATCGCTCATCGAGCCGGGCTCGCCGGGGCGGAAAATCCCCTTGACCTCGACGCGTCCCTTCAGTTCCGGATCCAACCGGTTCTGCAGGTGATCAAGGGTTTTTTCCACTGCATCGAAAGACGGGTAGCGGATTCCGAAGTGCGAGGTCAGTTGCGGATGGCGGCGAAACTTTTCCTCGTACCCGGCAAACGCTGCGGACAACTGCGATTCTCCCGCAAGCGCCTTCTGCAGCAGTTGCTCCAGAGCCCATTGTTCCGACGTCACTTCCGATGCATACAAGGCGTTGTTCAGACCGTACTTGTCGGTGGCGCCGACCGCGATTCCAAGATGCGTGTGGCCGGTGTCGGTAACCGTGCAGCCCAAAGCAGTAAACAGCTTGGTGACCAGATGCCGCTCGCCGGGGCGATAGACCATCTCCAGGTGGTTAAGCAGACGGCCCTTGTAATTCAAAAACCCCTGCGCCTGTGCCTGTTCATCGAGGTTCGCCATGATGCCTTGCCTCTTTTACCCGTTGCAATTGCCTACTGACATGTGGAGCGCATCGCTTAAGGCCGTAGCTAGTCCCTTCGCCTTTGGACGTCAAGCCGATGCGCTAAGCGCCGGCGTAACGCCAGCAGCTGTGATTTGATTCAGAGGCGGCCTCTGCGACAGGCGGCACACATTATGGTGCGCGGCGTCGATCCCTGGAGTAAGGCGGCCCGCGCAGTGAGCCTCAGCCTCGCCCTGCCAGTTCGCGATAGATCAGGCCCCAGCGCACGCCCTGGTCGCTTACGATAACGCCCTGGGCGCCAAAGAATTCAGTGACGCAATCCAGGATCGCGGCGCCGGCGCAGATTACATCGGCGCGTCCCTCGACCATTCCCGGCAGCTGCCTGCGCTGTGCCACCGTCAGGCGGAAAAAGCGACGTGCCGTTTCCGCGACCTGATCGCCGGTGAGCTGACGGCCGTGAACAGAGGAATGTTGCGCCGTGCGCAGGCCCAGCGCGACTGCGGCCACCGTGGTGACCGTGCCGGCCACGCCGACCACGCGCGCGGGACGGAAGTTGTCCCATCCAAGGGCCGCAAGCTGACCCCTGACTGCGGCGTAGATTTGGCCGCGCTCGGCGGGGTCGGGCGGGTCGTGCCGGATAAAACGTTCGGTCAGGCGCACCGAGCCGATTTGCAGACTGACCAGCGCCGCCGCAGCGCCCGACTCGCATCGGATCAATTCGGTCGAGCCCCCGCCGATGTCCACGATCAGCATCGCCTGAGCCGGATCGATCCCAAGCCCGTGAACGGCGGCCAGAAAGTTCAGTTGGGCTTCGGTGCGGCCCGATATGATTTCCAGAGCCACTCCGGTGCGCAGGCGCACCTGTTCGATGAACTCCGGCCCGTTGCGCGCGTCGCGCAATGCCGCGGTGGCGGCAGTCAGAATCTTTTGCGCGCCCAGCGCGCGCGCTTTGTCCACGAACTCCGCGATCGCAGCGAGCGTCAAGGAGGCCGTGCCCGCGTCAAGCATCCCGGTGCGATCGACGCCGCGTCCCAGCCGGGTGATCTTCAACAATTCGGCGAGCGGACGCACGCGTCCGGCGCTCAGATCGGCGACCAGCATCAGCACCGTGTTGGAGCCTACGTCCAGAGCCGCCACGATGGCGGTCCCGTCACTGCCGGCGGCGCTCATGGCTGCGTCCGCGCTCTCAAGCGGCGGCGGTGACCGGCGGAGCGATCGCGAGGTGATGCTCGGCTATCCAGGCGTCCATCGCGCACAGGGCGCGCGCTGCCTGCTCGATCTTCCTGGCCCGTCCGCGGCTGCGGCCCGCCGGCTCCGGCATCAGGCCGAAATTGGCGTTCATCGGCTGAAAGTCGGTACGGCTGGCGTCGGTGATGTAAGCGACAAGCGAGCCCAGCGCGGTCGTGCGCGGCGGTGTGATCGGCTCCCGGCCCGCCACCATTCGCGCGGCGTTGATCGCGGCGAGCAGACCCGCCGCCGCCGACTCGACATAGCCTTCGACGCCGATCATCTGGCCGGCCAGGAAGAGGTCAGGCCGCGTGCGCAAGTTAAGCGAGGGGCTGAGCAAGCGCGGCGAGTCGATGAACGTGTTGCGATGCAGCGACCCGAAGCGGACGAATTGCGCATTGGCCAGCCCCGGAATCATCCGCAGCACCCGCCGCTGCTCCGGATATGTCATCTTGGTCTGAAAGCCAACCATATTGTAGAGGCGTCCCTCACGGTCGTCCTGGCGCAGTTGCACGACCGCGGCGGGCCGCCGCCCGGTGCGAGGATCGACCAGCCCCACCGGACGCATCGGGCCAAAGGCCAGCGTTTTGGGCCCGCGCCGGGCCAGCTCCTCGATCGGCATGCATCCTTCGAAATAGATCGCGCGCTCGAAAGGATGGGCCGCGACCTTGTCCGCGCCGAGCACCGCGGCCACGAAGTCCGCGTACTCCTGCTCCGTCATCGGGCAGTTGATATAGTCGTCGCCGCCCTTGCCGTAGCGCGAAGCCCGAAACGCGATGGTCATGTCGATCGAGTCGGCGGTCACGATCGGCGCGATCGCGTCGTAGAAATACAGATGGCGCGCGCCGATCAGCTCGCTCAGCGCGCCCGACAGCGCCTCGCTGGTTAGCGGACCGGTGGCGATGATCGCGGGTCCGGGCGGGACCGAGGTGACCTCTTCGCGCACGACCTCGATCAGCGCTTCCTGCTCGATGGCGGCGGTGATCGCGCCGGCGAAGCGCTCGCGATCGACGGCCAAGGCGGCGCCGGCAGGCACGGCGGAGGCCGCCGCCGCCGCCATCACCAGCGAACCCAGCCGCCGCATCTCTTCCTTGAGCACGCCCACGGCGGTTTCCAGCGAGGCATTGCGCAGCGAGTTGGAGCATACCAGCTCGGCAAACAGGTGAGTGCGATGCGCCTGGGTCATGCGCACCGGGCGCATCTCGAAAAGGCGCGCACGCACGCCGCGGCGCGCCAGTTGAAAGGCCGCTTCGCTGCCGGCCAGTCCCGCGCCGATTACGCTGACCGTCGGTTCGCCCATTACGATCTCATCCTCATTGCAACCCTCTTCCTCAGGGAGAGGGTGTCGGAGGGAAACTTCACTCATGCGCCCGGTGGCGGCGAGGCGGGCGGCCGCTCGGCCGCCGGGGCGGGCGCTGCCGCCATGTAATCGCATCCTTCTTTGGGACACGACCAGGTGGTGCCGCTGCGCTTGGTGGTCTTTTCAACCAGATAGGGCGAGCCGCACTTGGGACACTTCTGGCCGACCACTTTGTTCCAGCTCGCGAAGGTGCACTTGGGATAACGGCTGCATCCGTAAAACAGCTTGCCGCGCCGGCTGCGCCGCTCCAGCACCTCACCCTCATGGCAGTCGGGGCAGCGCACGCCGGTCTTGACCGGTTCGGCACGCAGTTTCTTGATGCCGTTGCATTCGGGATAGCCCGAGCAGCCCAGAAATTCGCCGAAGCGCGAGCGCCGGCGCACCATCGGCCGCCCGCACTTATCGCACACTTCATCGGTGGCGGGTGCCGGGGCAGGCTCCTTGATTACGATATTGCCCTGCTCGTCGCGCGTGAACTCCTTGGTGTTGCCGCAATCGGGATAGTTGGAGCAGGCCAGAAACTCGCCGTTGCGGCCGAACTTGATCACCATCGCGCCGCCGTCAAGCTCGCACTTGAGCTCGGTCTGGATGCCCTTGCCGATGCCCTTGACCTGGGGCATCTTCTTGCGCGCCTCTCCCAGCCGCTTCTTGAACGGACTGTAAAAGCGCTTGAGCGTCTTGACCCAGTTCTCCTTGCCCTCCTCGACCTGGTCGAGTTCCTCCTCCATGTGTGCGGTAAACCCGGTCTCGACGATATCGGGAAACGCTGCCACCAGCAGGTCGCTGACAATACGGCCCAGCGAGGTCGGGCGCAGGCGCTTGCTCTCGTCCTCGTCGACGTACTCGCGGTTGAGGATGCTCGACATGATCGAAGCGTAGGTCGAGGGACGGCCGATGCCGTTTTCCTCCAGCGCCTTGATCAGCGTCGCCTGCGTGTAGCGCGGCGGCGGCTGGGTGAAATGCTGCTCGGGGAGGAATTCCAGCAGCTTGAGCACCTCGCCCTCGCGCAGTTGCGGCAGCTGTGCCGCCTCCTCGTCTTCCGCCGGCTCATCGACGCCTTCGAGATAGACGCGGATGAAGCCGTCGAATTTCATCACTTGTCCGGTGGCGCGGAACAGCTCGTCGCCGGCGGTGATGTCGACCGTGGTGCGGTCGAACACCGCAGGCGGCATCTGGCTTGAAACGAAGCGGTTGAAGATCAGGGTGTAAAGCGCCAGTTCGTCCCTGGACAGATAGCGCGCCAGCGACTCGGGGTCGCGGCCGACCGAGGTCGGACGGATCGCCTCATGCGCCTCCTGGGCGGATTTAGCGGACCGGTAGTAGTTGGGTTTGTCCGGAACGTATTGCGCACCGAAGCGCTGTTCGATGTAGCCGCGCACCTCGCTCAGCGCCTGCTCCGACACCCGCACCGAGTCGGTGCGCATATAGGTAATCAGTCCGACCGCGCCCTGATCGCCCAGTTCCACGCCCTCGTACAGCTTCTGTGCGATCTTCATGGTCCGCGAGGGCGAAAAGTAGAGCCGGCGTGCGGCCTCCTGCTGCAGGCGCGAGGTGATGAAGGGCGGGGCCGGGCTGCGGCGCACCTCCTTGCGCTCGATGCGGCTTACGACAAAGGGCGGCGCCTTGGGTGCGCGCAGCGCCGCGACAATCGCGTCGGCCTCGGCCTTGGTCAGCTTGTAGTTTTTGTTGTCTACGCGTTGGCCCGCGTGTGTGAACAGCCGCGCCTTGAACGGCGGCGGATTGCCCCCCTCAAGCCTGGCGTCCAGCGTCCAGTACTCCTCGGCGCGAAACGCCTCGCGCTCGCGCTCGCGCTCCACGATCATGCGCAGCGCCACCGACTGCACGCGGCCCGCGCTGATCCCACGCCGGACTTTTTCCCACAGCAGCGGGCTTATTTGGTAGCCGACCAGGCGGTCGAGTACGCGGCGCGCCTGCTGGGCTTCGTACAGGTTGCGGTTGAGTTCGGCCGGATTGGCCAGCGCCTGCCGCACCGCAGCCGGTGTGATTTCATGCAGCAACACACGATGAACCTTGCCGCGGCTGGCGCCGATTTGCTCGGCGACGTGCCAGGCGATCGCCTCGCCTTCGCGGTCAGGGTCGGTCGCCAGGTAGATGTTCTCGCTCTCGCGCGCGGCTTTTTTGATCCCCTCGATAACCTTGTTCTTGCCCTTGATGATCTCGTACTCGGGCAGGAAATCGTGCTCGACGTCCACGCCCAGCTTGTTCTTGGGCAAATCCATCACATGACCGACCGAGGGTGCCACCTGAAAACCGGGCCCCAGGTAGCGTTTGATGGTTTTCGCTTTTGCCGGTGATTCGACGATTAGAAGATTTTTAGCCACGTCCCTTGCGATGCTGCCACGGTCGGGGCTTGCGCGCACGCAGCCCAACCAGCCGCCTCCATAGCTGCAATTAGGATGCTAGATTTGTGCCAGAGAAAAAAGCTTGCCCGGATGTTGCACCACCACGCCACTCAGCTCCAACTCCAGCAACACACCAAGTACGCTCTGCGCGTTCATTCCTGACCTTTCGACGATCGAGTCGATGTGTACGCGCTGCGACGAACTCAGATGCTCGAGCACGGTTTGGAATCTCCGATCGGTCAGCGGGGCGCGCGCGGATGCCGCGTCATGCCGCGCGCTTGCCGCAATTGCTGTCTGCGCCGACGCCTTGGGCAGTGCCGCCAGTTGCGGCGCGAGTTCCTCGAGCACATCTTCCACGCAATCCACCGGTCTGGCTCCCTCCTTGAGCAGACGATTGCTGCCGCGCGTCTTGCCGGTCAACGGGCTTCCGGGCACCGCGAATACCTGACGGTTTTGCTCCAGAGCCATGCGGGCGGTGATAAGAGAGCCGCTTTTTTCAGCGGCTTCCACCACCACGACACCCAGGCTCAGGCCGGCAATGAGGCGGTTGCGCACCGGAAAATTCTCCGCAACCGGCGGGCTGCCCAGCGGCAACTCGCTGAGCAGAGCACCCCCTTTTGCCAGCATCGACTCCGCCAAAGCGCGATGCTCATGCGGATAGATTATATCAATGCCGCTGCCCAGGACCGCAATCGTGCGGCCGTTGCCGTCAAGCGCGCCGCGATGGGCCTCGGCGTCGATGCCGCGCGCCAGTCCGCTGACCACGACGATTCCTTTGAGCGCCAACTCCATGGCGAGCCGGCGCGCCATATGCAAACCTGCATCGCTGGCCGCGCGCGCCCCCACAATCGCAACGCAGGCGGTTTCACCGGCGGGCAATTCGCCACGCCGGTACAGAAACGGGGGCGGATCGGGAATATGACGCAGATTGGCGGGATAATTGTTGTCGGTCCAGCGCACCAAGCCGGCCCCCAGGCGCGTCAGTTCGCACAATTCTTTTTCGAGCTCTTCGAATTGTGCGAATTGGACGATATTTTTCGCAGTTGGCCGGTAAACTCCGGCCGCCACCAGCTCTTCTTCGCCAACTGCGAAAATGCCCGGCGCGTCAGCGAATCTCTCCAGCAGCATCCGCGCCACCCGTGTCCCCACTCCACGCACGCGCCTTAGTGCGAGCCAGTAAGCGTCGGCACTGCTAGCCATCCCCCTGTTTGCCCTCCCTGGGCCACCAATTGTTTTACCCTCAGGCCTGTGACTTATCAATTTGTAAGCCCATCGCGTATCCCCGAGACAATCTTGACCCGGCTTTCTCGATCGCATACTTAAGGGCGGGATAATCGGGAAATCCGTCCCCAGGCCGCGGCATGCCGGGGATGTCGCAGGGCGAGTCCCTTTTACGGTAGTTTGTTCGCAATGGGATCGCAGGAATGGGATGCGGAGGGCCGAGAAGATGCCAGATATGTCCGAAGTGAAAATTAATCTCAGCGAAATGTCGCCTACCGACAAGCAGGTCTTGATCTTCAGCTTTTATCGCGATGCTGAACTGCGCGGCGCCCGGCTGCTGTTCAATCTGCTCCACCATCTGAAGGATGCCGAGGCCCAGCTCAAGATGTCGCGCCATCTGGCCGACGAAACCCGCCACGCTTGGTTGTGGACCAAGCGCATTGCCGACCTCGGTGCGGCGCCGATCCTGATCGACGACGGCTATCAGCGCCGCTTGGGCATGAGAACCGGCGTGCCCAAGGACCTGATTGACCTGCTGGCGTTGACCGTGGTGGTCGAGGAGCGGGCCCGCGCCCGCTACATGCAGCACGCTGCGCGGCCCGACGTCGACGCGGAAACCTTGGGTGTGCTCAAAGCCGTGACCGAAGACGAAAGCTGGCACCTGTCGTGGATCGAGCGGCAGATGCGCGAAATCGCCCGCGAACAGGGCAAACCCGAGCGTGCCGATCAGGCATTGGAACGCTACCGCGAAATCGATCGTGAAGTGTGGGCAAGCTTGGCTGCCGACGAAGCCAAGCTGTTGGAAACCTGAGAGCTGCTCGCCTGCCCATCCGCGGACCTTGCGTTACATCAACCCGCCCGCCCGGCCCGGACGCCGCCGGCCAGCGTGGCGGCCTTCTCCGCTCTTTTCTGTTTGTAGCAATAGCCGTCATGTCGTTGGCCGGGTGTGCGCCAAAACCGCGCGTGGCTCCGGGTTCGGTGTTTCGCGTCGCTTTGCTCACCCCCGGACCGGTCAGCGACGCGGGCTGGAACGCGGCGGCCTTCGAAGGCCTGCAACTGATCAAGTCGCGTCTGGGCGCGCAGACCGCGATGGTGCAGACCACCTCGCCGGCCGATTTCGACGACGCGTTCCGCGACTTTGGCTCGCGCGGCTTTAATCTGATCTTCGCCAACGGTTTCGAATACACCGACGCTGCCATCCAGGCCGGCCGCGATTTTCCCAGCACCTATTTCGTGGTCAGCTCCGGCAACCGCTCCTCCGCCAATGTCGCTTCGGTATCCTTCGCCCTGGAGCAGGCCACCTATGCCGAAGGGGTGCTGGCCGGCGTGATGTCGCACACCGGGATCGTGGGCGCGATCGGCGGAATCGAATTGCCCGCCATCAAGCTGACCTTTGAAGGTTTCCGCCTGGGCTTTACCTCGGTCCGCCCCGCCGCCCGCGTGCTGGTCAGCTTTACCGGCAGCTTTGAGGATGTGGGCGCCGCAAAAGAAGCCGCGCTGGCCCTGATCGGCCGCGGCGCGGATTTTCTTATCCACAACGCTGATGCCGCCGGTCTGGGCGTGCTGCAGGCGGCCCAGGAGCGTCACGTCTACGTGTTTGGCGCCTATCGCAACCAAAACGTGGTTGCCTCGCAGGCCGTGCTGGCCAGCGCCGTAGTCGACGTGCCCGATGCTTTTTTGAAGATCGCAACCGAGGTCAAGGCCGGCACATTTCGTCCCGGGATGCTGACCTTCGGGATGCGCGAGGGTATGGTCAAGGTGGTGTTCAACTCGCAACTGCGCGACCGGATTCCGGCCGCCGCGATGGAACGCGTCAAGCGCGCCGAGCAGGGCATCATCGACGGGACCATCCGGCTGCCGGAGTTGCCGCGGGCCAACTCGCCATGAATCCATCAGCCATTGGAAGCGGCGGCAGCGGGCAACTACAATCGCGCTTCGAAAGCCTCGCCACCGTAACATGAAGCTTACGATGATAATTGCGGCCGCGGCTGGCGGCGGCGACAGCGTATTGGGTGAACTGACCGACTGGATCCATCTCGAAGCGATCCAGGCCCTCATCCATCATGCAACCGCGGTAATCACCGCCATCTTTCTCTTCGGCGTGACGGCGCGGCTGATTGCCTACCTGATTCCCGACGGACACGCGAAAAAGACCGTGATGATCATCGACGATGTCATCCTGTTGGCGGTCTTCGCGCTGGCCGGATGGCGCCTGATCAATTACATGTGGATGCGCCCGCACCTGGAAGCGCCCTTGGAGGAACCGGCGGCGAGCTTCCAACCCCCTCAGGGCGACGTCTCCGGCGGCGCCGACGCCTTGCTCGCGCAGTGCCGCGCGCAGGCCGCCACCGACCAGGATGTGCATCGGTGCCTCAAGGAAAAGAACGCGCAGGCCCAACGCGAGCTGGAACAGACGGCGGCGCGGATGACGGCGGATATGCGGGCGCTGGATCGGGTGGGCAGCGCCAAGGTCGGTGCCGCCAAGGGCTTCGAGATGGCGCAGCAGGCCTTCCTGCTCTATCGCGAGGCGGAGTGCAGATGGCGGGGCGTGGCGGCGCAAAACGGTGCGGGCGACGATACTTACCAGGCCTGCATGGCCGACCTGGCGCATCGCCGCGCCGCGCAAATCGCAGCACTGCTGGCGAAATAGAGCTAAAGGCGTGGCGCGGGGTTACGCCCTCAGTTGGCTTCGGGCTCGCCCAGCTTGCGATACAGGGTCTTGCGATCGATACCCAAAACCGTGGCCGCTTCGCTCTTGTTGCCGCCCACCGCGGCCAGGATCGCGCGCGCATATTCGCGTTCGAGCTGGTCGATGGTGAGCCGGCGATTGACCGCGTCTTCGATGGTCACCGATTGCGTCTCTCCACCCGCCACTTTGGCCGGCAGGTCGGCGCGTGTGATGCGGTCATTGCGGCACAGGATGACGGCGCGCGAGATCGCGTTCTGCGACTCGCGGATGTTGCCCGGCCACGGGTAGTGGGTCAGGCAGGCGACCGCCTCGGCCGTGACCTCGGGAATCGGGCGGCCCGCCTCGGCCGCGGCGCGCGCCAGAAAATGCTTGACCAGCGGCATGATGTCTTCGGGCCGCTCGCGCAGGGGCGGCAACACCAGCGTGACGGTCGCCAGCCGGTAATAGAGGTCGGCGCGAAATCTGCCCGCGCTGATTGCTTCTTCAAGGTCGGTGTTGGTGGCCGACACGACGCGCACGTCCACCGGCGTCTCCTCGGTGGCGCCTACCGGTCGCACCCGCTTGTCTTCGATTACTCGCAGCAGCTTGGCCTGCAACAGCAGCGGCATCTCGCCGACTTCGTCCAAAAACAGGGTTCCCCCGCGCGCTGCCTGAAACAGACCGGTCTTGCTTTGCCGCGCATCGGTGAACGCGCCCTTGACGTGCCCGAACAGCTCGCTTTCCAGTAGATTGTCAGGAATCGCGGCACAGTTGACGGGGATGAAGGGGTTTTGCTGGCGCCGGCTGCGGAAATGCAGCGCCCGCGCAATCAACTCCTTGCCCGTACCGCTTTCGCCCGCCAGCAGAACGCTGGCCGCGCTATCGGCAATCTGGCCGACAATCTCCAGCACCTCGGTCATCTTGCGGCTGACCGCGATGATGTTCTCCAGACCGTAGCTGTGGGCCAACTCGCCGCGCAGGCGGCGGATCTCCTGGCGCAGATTGCGATCTTCCAGCGCGCGCGACACCACCAGCAGCAGTTCGTCGCTGGAAAACGGCTTGGTGATGTAATCGAACGCGCCCAACTTCATCGATTCCACCGCAGTCTGAATCGAGCCGAAGGCGGTGATGATTATCACCGGCAGATTGGGTGCCACGCGCTTGATCTCGGCCTGCAACTGATGGCCGCTCATACCCACCATGCGCAAGTCGGTGATTACCAGTTCGGGACGTTCGCGCTTGATCAGGTTGAGCGCATCGGTGCCGGAGTTGGCAGCCAGTGCCCGGTAGCCGGCAGAGCCGAGAATTTCGACCAGCACACTGGCCATCTCACGGTCGTCATCGACGACCACAATCGTATTGCGTTCCCCTTCCATCTTCAGGCACTGGCCGCGAGTTCGGTCTCGCGGCGATGCGAGCGCGCCAGCGTGACCACAAACCGCGTCCCGCGTGGACGTGCTTCCACAGTGATCTCGCCGTCGTGGTCGCGAATGATCGACTGGCTGACCGCCAGACCCATGCCGGTCCCCTTGCCTGGATCCTTGGTGGTAAAGAACGGGTCGAAGACCCGCTCTCTGACTTCCTCGCTGATACCAGGGCCGTCGTCTTCAAAGCTCAGACGCACCTGCTCGCCTTCCTCAGCCGTAACCGGCCGGGCGCTGACGCGCAATACGCCTCCGCTCTGTGCCATCGCATCCAGCGCATTCATCCCCAGGTTGACGAATACCTGTTGCATCTGGTCCGCGTCGCAGTCCACCAGCAGCGGCACCGGACCAAGGTCGCTGACCAAGCGGATATTGCGCCGCTCGGCCTCGGTCTCCAGAAGGTGCAGGGTACGGTGCACGATCGAGCGTACGTCGCTGGTCACCCGCACCGGCTCGCGCCGGCGCCCGAAGTCCAGCAGCATCCGCACGATGCGCGTGATGCGGTCGATCTGGTTAATAATGATCTCCAGCCCCTGGGCCAGCTTGCGCTCGTCGGGGTTGCTACGCAGCAGATGTTCGGCCCGGCCCCGGATTACTCCCAATGGAGTGCCGATTTCGTGGGCCAGTCCCGAGGCCAGCGTGCCGATCGTTGCCAGCTTGTCGGAATGGCGCAGGCGGCGCTCCAACTCCAGCTTGCGCTCACTTTCGTCCAACAGTCGCCGGCGTGCCACGCTCAGCTCCCGCGCCAGCTTGCGGAACTCTTCGGTGATCAGCGTAACTTCATCACCGGCCGGCTCACGGTCCGGCTCTTCGCCTGACGACAAGGCGCTGACCCGCCGCGATAGCTCGGCCAGAGGACGCGAGACGTACTTGCGCGCCACCAGCGGGATCAGGATAGTGGTCAGCAAGATCACCACTATCCCGGCCATGATCGAGGAAACCGTGCGGCGATAAAGGTCGTGCTGGACCTCGCTCCAATCCTGGGCCACCAGCAGGTAGCCCAGCGACGGGTCGCCCATCGGTGCGATGCGGCAAAACCAGAACCGGCCCGCCGCAGTCTGGGTGAACTCGCTGCTGCCATTTTCCCTGACCTGCAACGCGATCTCCTCGGGCGCCGGCAGCTTGATCGGGAAGTCGGGCAGCGAGTACCAGAGTCTGGCCGACTTATCCAGCACCGCCACCGCCATCCCCTGCTCGGAGATGGTCTCCAGCACCGAACGGATATCGCCCCACTCCGAGCGTTGAACGTCGAGCTTGATCGCCTGGTTGAGCGCCAGTTCCGTGGCCCGCGTCTCCCGCTTGAGGTCTTGTTCGAAAATTCGCGACGAGGTGCGCACACGGTTGTAGGTGTAAACCGACACCACCGGGGTCAGCGCGGCCATCAGTCCGATAGCAAGCCGTGTTCCGACCTTCATTTCAGGCATTTTAGCCCTAAATCGCGCCCAACGGGACAGGGTTGGAGTATCCAAAAGCGGAGGCCCCCAAAAACGGGCGGCGCCAATTGTATGCCAGAGTTTGAATCCAACAGAGCCATCATTTCCGGACGGTCTGCCACGCTTTGCAACAACGTGTAGCAATTCAACACGGCCAGATGGGGAAAAATTCCCCGCTCTACTCGACGTTTTACGCCCGCGGTCGCAAAAACATCTACGATTTAACCCTCAGCGCGATTCGTGGCCCGCACTTTGCTGGGTTCAAATCCGCGACGTGGTTGGTAGGTTTTTAATTGGGTGGTCCAACCCGCAGCGGCACGTTTGCCCCAAGAGCGGTGCCAAACTGTTCGACATCATGCTGCGCGGGTTAAAATCGGCAGCCTTGGTCTTGCTGACGGTGCTGGGGACGGCGGCGGTTTCCGCACCGGGGCGCGCTGAACAGGTTTCATTGCAGCAAGCGCTGGAGATGATGCGCCGGCACAATCCCGATTTGTCCGCCGTGCGCCAGGAGTTGACTGTCGCCCGGGGCGAATTGCAAAAGGCCAGCTATCTGACCCCGTTCAACTTTGAATTGATCGGCGAAGCCGACTACAAGGCCCGCGATGGGCGTTCCAATTCCCAGGATTGGCGGGTCGGCTTTATCCAGGAATTCGAGATCTTCGGTCAACGCGCGCTGCGCCGCAACAGCGCCCGCATCGGACTGGACGCCAGCGCCGCGCAACTAAGCGATCAGGCGCGCCTGCTCGAGGGCGCTACCAAGATGACCTTTTACGACGCGATGCGTGCCCGCGACCAGCTCGAGTTGTTGTCGGAACTGGCCAAGCTCGATCTCAACCTGGTCGAGGCGGCACGCACGCGGCTGGAGGCCGGCGAGATCAACCAGGTCGAATACAATTCCGCGCAAATCCGCTACGGGCAGAGCCATCGTGCGGTGGTTGCGGGCGGCGAACGCTACCGCCTGGTCCGCTCCAGCCTGGGCCGCCTGCTGGGCGGGAGCGCCGGGGCCGAACCCGAGCCCTCGGGCCGGACCACCGTCCAACCGATACAGGTCGAGATCGAAAGCCTGATCGAGGGAGCACGGCGCAATCGTCCCGATCTGCGCGCACGCCAGCTCGCGATCGCGCAGCTTGACAGCGAGATTGCGCTCAACCAGCGGCTCAACTACCCCAATCCCGCGATCGGTATGTTCTTCGGCCACGATAACAACACCGAACATTTCATCGGCCCACTGTTCGGATTTTCCCTTCCGCTGTTTAACCGGCGGGTGGGCGAGGCGACCATCCTGGCCGGCCGCCGCGCCCAGGCCAAGGACCAACTGCGCGCCACCGAGCTGACCGTCGAGCAGCAGGTGCGCGACGCCTATAACAACTACCTCACCGCGCGCCAGACGCTGCGGATTTATCAGGACGAGGTGGTGGTGCCGGCGCGCCAGAGCTTCGGCTTGCTGGAAACCGCGTTTACCGAAGGCAAAATCGATCTGCTCCGCCTGGCGATCGCCGAGCGCGAGGCCTTTGAGGCCCGGATGGCTTATGTCGATGCCTGGTTCGAGGTGCTCGCCGCGCAGGTTGCAATCGAGCTGGCCACCGGCACTCCACTCCAGAGTACGTCACCGTGATCATGCGAAGGCATCTGTTTGGGTTGTGTGTGGCGGCGGTGTTGCTCGCACCGCCCAGTGTGTGGGCTGTGGAGCAGCCGGCCGCGCCGGTGCTCAAGCTCGATCCTCGCTCCGAATCCGACCATCAGATCAAAGTCGTCACCATCGGCAAGAAGCGCCTGGGCGACCTGATTTCCGCCACCGCCACCATCGAGCCCGACCCGCGCGAGGTGGCCCGCGTCACGCCGCGCATCCGCGCCCGCGTGGTGCGTCTAATCGCCGATCCCGGCCAGCGCGTCAAGCCTGGCGAGCCGTTGGCAATCCTGAGCAGTATCGAACTGGGTCAAGCCAAGACCGAATACCTCAAGACGCGCGCGCTGACTGACATCGCCCGCCAGCACCTGGAGCGCGAAGAGAGCCTTTACAAACGCAAGGTCGCCTCGATGAAGGACGTGTTGGAGGCGCGGGCCGCCTATGACACGGCGTTTGCTCAATACCAGGCCGCGCGCGAAACCCTCAGCCTCCTGATTCCGCCCTCCGAGGTGGCGCGCGTTGCCTGGTCCACGGCGGGCCACTCCTTGTCCGATTTCGCGCTGACTTCTCCCATCGCCGGCACCCTGGTCAAACGCGATCTGATCGTCGGCCAGATGGTGAGCGGCGACGCCGAGGTGATTACCGTGATGAACCTCGACCACGTCTGGGTGCTGGCCAATGTTTTCGAGCATGATTTGGCCGCCCTGGCCGTAGGTGCTGCCGCGCAGATCAAGGTCGAGGCCTGGCCCGAGCAGACTTTTGAGGGGGTGGTGTCATATCTGTCGGACACGGTCGATCCGGCCACCCGCACCGTGCAGGCGCGCATCGACGTTCCCAATCCCGAGCATCGGCTGAAACCCGGCATGTTCGCGCACGCCGAGATCCGCACCAGCGGGGGCGGCCGCGAAGTGCTGGCCGCGCCGGCTTCTGCCATCTACGAGGTCAACGGCGCCAAGGCGGTGTTTGTGCAGACTGCGCCGCATGTCTTTACCGTGCGTCCGGTGGTGCTGGGCAGTGCCGGCCATGAAGAGGTGGAAGTCCTCTCCGGCCTGCAAAGTGGCGATCAGGTCGTAACCCACGGCGGGTTGGTGCTCAAGGCGCTGCTGGTCAACAAAGGCGACTGAGTTATGGCCAAGCGAATCTTCGAAGCCGCCCTGGAGAACCGCCTGCTGACCATCATCTTCGTCGTGGTTCTGACCGGCCTTGGGTTGCGCGCGATGGTCAAGCTGCCGATCGATGCCGTTCCCGATGTGACCCCCAACGTCGTGCAGGTGGTCACCGACGCGCCGGGCCTGGGGCCGGCCGAGGTCGAGAAGTTCATCACCTTTCCGGTGGAAATCGCGATGCGCGGGATGCCGGGGATTACCGAAATCCGCTCGCTGTCGCGCTTCGGACTGTCCTCGGTATGGATTTATTTCGACGAAAAGTACAACATCTACTTCGCTCGCCGTCTGGTGATGGAACGCCTGCCCGCGGCCCGCGAGCTGATTCCCAAGGGTTACGGTTCGCCCGAGATGACGCCGGTATCTACCGCGCTGGGCGAGATCTATCAGTTCGAAGTGGTCGATCCGCATCGCTCGCTGATGGAGTTGCGTTCGATCCTGGATTGGCAAATCGCACCGCGCCTTAAGGCCGTGCCCGGCGTGGTCGAGGTCAACAGCTTCGGCGGCGAATTGAAGACCTTTGAGGTGCAGCTGGACCCCGACGCGCTGGTCAAGTACGGAATCGGCCTGGACGATTTGTTTCGCGCGCTGGAACGCAACAACGCCAGCACCGGTGGCGGCTACATCGTGCGCGACGGCGAACAGGAAGTAATCCGCGGCACCGGCCTGATTGCCAACCTCAGCGACGTGGCCAACGTGGTGGTCGGCAGCCGCAACGGCGTGCCGATTTACGTCCGCAACCTGGGCAAGGTCGCTTTCGCGCCGCGCATCCGCCAGGGAGCCGTCACCCATGACGGCAAGGGCGAAACCGTGGTCGGCGTGGTGATGATGCTGATTGGCGAGAACTCGCGCGTGGTCGTCGACCGGGTCAAGGAAAAAATCGCCGAAATCGGGCCGACACTGCCCCAGGGCGTGCGCATCGTTCCATTTTATGATCGCGCCGACCTCATCCGCCGCACCATCCACACCGTGACGCACAACCTGATCGAAGGCGCGGCGCTGGTGGTGATCGTGCTGTTTCTGTTCCTGGGCGACCTCCGCGCCAGTCTGATCGTGGGCTCGGTAATTCCGCTCTCGATGCTGGTGGCGTTCATGGGCATGACGTGGGCGGGCGTGTCGGGCAATCTGATGAGTCTGGGCGCGATCGACTTCGGATTGATCGTCGACGGCTCGGTGGTGATGATCGAAAATATCTTCCGCCGCCTGGCACAGGCCGACGCACGCGTGGGCTCGGTCAGCCATCGCATCTTCGACGCCGGACGCGAAGTGCTCCGTCCCATTGTGTTCGCCATTGGCATTATCATCATCGTCTACCTGCCCATCCTCACCTTCGAGAACGTCGAGGGCAAAATGTTTCGCCCGATGGCGCTGACCGTGGTGTTCGCGCTGGCCGGCTCGTTGCTGTGCGCGCTGACCTACGTGCCGGTGATGGCCTCGCTGCTGCTGCGCCATCCCGCCCATCACGATCCCTTGGTGGCGCGCCAGTTCGACCGCCTCCACGCCTGGCTGAGCAAAGCCGCGTGGTCGCGGCCCAAACTGATGCTGGCCGGCTCGTTGCTCCTTTTGCTTGGCAGCCTGGCGATGGCGCCGCTGCTGGGCACCGAGTTCATTCCCACCCTGGATGAAGGCACCATCAACCTCGACGTGCTGCGCGTTCCCAGCATTTCCCTGGACAGCGCGATCAAGGATGCGATGCGCGCGGAGAAGGCGATGCTGGAGCTGCCCGAAGTCACCCGGGTGGTCTCACGCATCGGCCGTCCGGAGCTGGCCACCGACACTGCCGGGCCCGACGAGAGCGACGTGTACGTCTTCCTCAAGCCGCGCGAGCAGTGGCGGATGCGCGATCGCGAAGAGTTGGTGCGCGAGATGGAAAAGAAGCTCAGGCAGCGCGTACCTGAGACCCGCTACGGCTTTTCGCAGCCGATTGAAAACCGGGTCAACGACATGATCGCCGGCATCAAGGCCGACGTCGCGGTCCATATCTATGGTGACGATTTCGACAAGATGATGGCCTACGGGCAGCGCCTGCTCAAGTTGCTCAACTCGCTGCCCGGCGCCGCCGACCCCAAGCTGGCGCCGCGCGCCGGCCTGCCCTCGCTCAACATCGCGATCGACCGCCAGGCCGTGGCCCGCTACGGCATTAACGCCGGCGACGTGCTGGACACGATCGAGACAATGGGCGGCAGAATCGTCGGCCAGGTCATCGACGGCGACGCCCGCTACCTGCTCCAGGTGCGCTTTGCCGAAGGCGCGCGCACCGACCTGGAGCGTCTCGATGACATCAAGGTGGCGGCGCCCGACGGCAAGCTGATCCCGCTGTCGCAGCTCGCTCATTTCACCGTCGAAGAGGGGCCGGTTGCGATCTGGCGCGAGAACCTCATCCGGCGCGTCACCGCGGCGGTCAACGTGCGCGGCACCGACCTGGGTAGTTTCGTGTCCGCCGCCAAGCGCGCCGTCGCGCAGCAGCTTCAACTGCCCCACGGATGGTGGCTGGAATGGGGCGGGCAGTACGAGAACCTGCAGCGCGCCTCCAACCGCCTGATGGTGCTGGTGCCGGTGTCGCTGCTGCTGATCGTAGTGCTGCTCTACAATACGTTTACTTCGATGCGCTTGGCGCTGCTGATTTTCAGCAACGTCCTGCTCGGCGCCAGCGGCGGCATCCTCGCCCTGCTGCTGCGCGGGCTGACGTTTTCGATCACCGCCGGAGTCGGCTTCATCACCCTGTTCGGCGTCTCGGTGTTAAACGGCGTGGTGTTGGTTTCCGAGATCAACCGCCTGCGCGAGAGCGGCGAGAGCGCCGACCAGGCGATCGAGCAGGCCTCGTGCGAGCGCCTGCGGCCGATCCTGATGGCGTCGATGGTGGCGCTGTTCGGTTTTATCCCGATGGCGGTCTCGCACGCCGCGGGCGCCGAGGTGCAGCGCCCCCTGGCGACGGTGGTAATCGGCGGACTGCTCACCTCGACCCCGTTTACGCTCTACGTGCTGCCGATCATCTACAAGTGGCTGGTTCCCGACAATGGCAACGGCAACCACGCCGCGGCGGACGCCCCGCTGCCCGGCGTTTGATTCTCCCTGACGCCGAGCGCCGAATGCCCGAGCCGGCGGGTTCTACACTTTGTAGGATAAAGGTTCTTCCCCGAGGCGGCGCCCCGCTGCGCCGCCGGAAAGGAGCTTGTCGGGGGCGTCTGCAAAGGCGCGATTGATGAATTACGCTGCCGGCCCCAGTGCTGGCCGCGCACTGGGTTGCGGGATCAATCTTTCACCGGCGGATGAGCCGCGACGCTGGCCGACACGTCGGCCGCGGCAGTCGCCGTGTGCCGCGGATTACCGAACAAGGCCACCGTTCCCGCCACCAGGGCCGCGATCATCAGCAGGATGAGGCACGAGGAGCAGCGGCGTCTGGTTTCATGGCAGGCCGCGCTGTGGCCGCATTGAGCGCACCACGCCTTGAAGCGCATCACCGTCCACGAGCAGGCGCTCCCGCGCCGTCCGCACTTTGCACAAGGTAGAAAAAGCAAAACCAACCTCTATGAGCTATGTTTCGTACCACGCCCGGTCACATTTATTTTTTAAGCTGCCGGATTCCAGCGCAAGGTTTGACGGCGATGGTTATCCCCAACCAACCGTCGGCGCGCACAGGCGTGACGCGCAGCGCACGGCGCATTACAATCAACGCGCGCATCGAGGTTACCTGGCAATCGTGCCGTGACCGCAGTTCAAACAAATAGCGCAGTTCCCGCGCCGGTTTACGCCCGCGCCGCGCTGCGCCATCTCAGGCGCGCCGATCCGATCTTGACGGGCATCATCAAGCGGGTCGGGCCGTTTGCGCTTACAATCAGGCGCCGGCGCTTCCAGGCACTGGCGCGCGCAATCATCTTTCAGCAGCTCGCCGGCCGTGCCGCGGCGGCCATCTACCAGCGCTTCGTTGCGCTTTTCCCGGGGCGGAGCTTTCCCACCCCGGCCCAGGTGCTGGCGCTTTCCGAGGATCAAATGCGGCGGGCCGGGCTGTCGCGCCAGAAGGCCCTTTACCTGCGCGACCTGGCCGCGCATGTTGAAAACCGATCGCTCAGCTTCGATCGTTTCGCCGCCATGTCCGACGACCAAGTGGTCGCCGAGTTGACGCGGGTCAAGGGTATCGGGCGCTGGACCGCCGAGATGTTCCTGATTTTCAACCTCGGGCGGCCCGACGTCCTGCCGCTGGACGACCTGGGTTTGCGCATCGCCGTGCGCCAGGCCTACAAGCTGTCGGCTTTGCCAACTAAACGGGAGTTGGAGCGGATCGGCGAGCGCTGGCGGCCCTATCGCTCGGCCGCGACCTGGTACCTGTGGCAGAGCACGCGCGTCGTCCTGCCCAGCGATGGCGCCCGGCCACCCGCAGCGGCGCAAAGCCAGCCCAAAGTCGGCGCCTTGCGCCGAAGGAGGAATCACAGGTGAGCCACGACGAAACCGCCCCCCCCGGCATCACGTCCGACCCTGGTGGAACTGGCCCGAAAGCTCGCCCCGGCGCTGCGCGAGCGGGCCGCAGAAACCAACCGCTTGCGCCGGCTGCCCGACGCCACCTGGCAGGACCTGCTCGAAACCGGCATCGTGCGCGGCCTTCAGCCCGCGCGATGGGGCGGCGCGGAGGCGCATCCACGGGAGTTTTACTCCGCGGTCAGCGAAGTGGCGCGCGCCGAAGGATGCGCCGGATGGGTCGCCGGAATCATCGGCGTTCATCCCTGGCAGGTCGCGCTGTTTCCCCAACAGACTCAGGAAGAGATCTGGGGCGAGAACCCGGCGGCCATGAACTCCTCGTCGTTCGCCGCCTCCGGCAAGGCCGAGCGCGTGTCCGGCGGCTTTCGGCTCGCCGGCCGGTGGTCCTTTTCCAGCGGATGCGACCATTGCCGATGGGTCGTGCTGGGCGCGGTGGCCGGCAGTGTGGAGGTTGAAGGCAAACGGTTCGCCGACCTGCACTCATTTTTGCTGCCGCGCAAGGATTACCGCATCGACGACAACTGGCACGTCGCCGGGCTGGCCGGCACCGGCAGCAAGGACATCGTGGTCGATGGTGCCTTCGTCCCGGCCCATCGCAGCCAATCGCATTGGGACTACACAATGGGCCGTCCGCTGCCCGGCTGGGAGCTCAATACGGGCCCGTTGTACCGCTTGCCGTTTCCGCTGGTGTTCATCAATGCGCTGACCGCCGCGATCCTGGGCGCCGCCGCCGGCTTTTTGGATGTATGGCTCGACATCGGCCGCACGCGCGTCGGCGGCCTGGGGCTGGTGGTTGCCCGCGATCCCTACAGCCACAAGCTGGCGGCGGAGGCCAGCTACGCGATCAAGACCGCGACACTGAAATTCCTCAGCGACTGCGACGAGATGATGGCGGCGGCGTGCGTGGGTCAGCCCCTGACCTTGGAGCGGCGCGCCGAACTGCGTTACAACACGGTGCGCTGCGCGCAAATGGCGGCCCGTGCCGTCGACCGGCTGTTCGAAACCGGCGGCGGCCACTCGATTTTCATCGATCATCCGCTCCAACGCCGCTACCAGGACATCCGCGCCATGATGGCGCACGCCGCCATGGCACCCGATGCGGCTGCCAGGCTCTACGGCGCCGCGCAGTTGGGCAATCGCATCCTCGATCCGTTCCTGTGATCGCGCCCGCTCGGCAAAAGAAGCGTCACAGCGGCCAGACGGCAAGCGTCCAGGACATCTCCCAGAACAGGTATTCGTAGCGGCTGCTGGTCAGGAACAGGCTTTCCAGGCGGTCGAGCTCGCGCGCGGGCAGGCCATCGGCGAGGTTGTCGAGCAGCTCGGCCAGGCGCTGCGCGCCTTGCGTGAACTCGCGCGACGTATAAGCGGCGATCCATTCGGCATAAAAGGAATTGCTGCCGCCGCGGCCTTCGCGGGCCAACGCCGCCGCAATCTCCGCGTAGCCGAGTTGGCACGGCAATACCGCGGCTGCGATGTCCGTGATCGTGCCGGCATACGCCGCCGTCAGCAGATGACGGGTGTAGGCGTGGGTGATCGGCGCCGGCCGCGCATCCTCCAATGCGGATTGGGCGATGCCCAGACGCTTGCAGTAATCGCGATGCAGTTGCATCTCGGTCTTGAGCGTGTCGTTGAGCAGCCCCGCGAACAGGTTCATCGTAGGCAGGTCGGCAGCCTTGGCCGAAGCCAGCGCGAAGATACGGCAATACTCGCTCAGGAACAGGTAGTCCTGTTCAAGATAAAAGCGGAAACGATCAACGGGCAGCGTGCCGTCGCCCAGGCCGCGCACGAACGGATGCTCCAGTTCGCGCCGCCAGATTTCTGCCGCCTTGGCCCGCACTGCGGTTGTGAACACGGTTGGCGCCATCGTGGTTCACTTGCTTTCGGCCGCGGGCACCAGATGGTTCAAGGGCCGCGAGCCCTTGCCGAATGCCGGCGACTGTTCGATCGCCCGCGCCACGTAACGCTTGGCGGCGCCGATAGCGTCGAGCATCGAGGCGCCACGCGCCATTGACGCGGCAATCGCCGCCGACAGCGTGCATCCGGCGCCGTGCGCGCGCCGGGCGCCGTGGCGTGGCCCGCTGAATTCGTGCACCTGATGCCCGTCGAACAGGACGTCGATGGCGTCGGGACCCTCCAGCGCCCCGCCGGTGATCAGGGCCGCGTGCGCGCCGATGCGGACCAGGTCGATCGCCGCCCGCCGCATCGCGGCGCGATCCCTGACGTCCTCGCGCCCAAGCAGGATTTCCGCCTCGCGCAGGTTAGGGGTCACCAGTGCCGCCAGCGGGAACATGTGCTCGCGCATCGCGGCCACCGCGCCCGGTGCCAGCAGCAAGTCGCCGCTGGCCGCCACGATTACGGGATCGACCACCACATTGGGAATCCTGCGCTCGCGCACCCGCTGTGCGACCGCTTCGATAACCTCCTCCCGCGCCAGCATCCCGGTCTTGGCCGCGGCGACCGGCAAATCGTCGATCACCGCGTCGATTTGCGCCGCGATAAACGCCGGCTCCAGGTCGGCGACCGAGCGCACACCGGCGGTGTTTTGCGCGGTCAGCGCGGTGATCGCGCTGGCGCCGTAAACGCCGAACGCGCTGAAGGTCTTGAGGTCGGCCTGGATGCCGGCCCCGCCCGAAGAATCCGAACCCGCAATTGTGAGTGCAACTTTAAGCATCAATCCAATCCGCCGGACAACCGGTCGGTCCGATGCGATTTTACTTCAGCGATTGCACGAACTCGACCGGCAGGCCATCGGGATCCTCGGTATAAAAGCCGCGCAGGGACGAGCCCATCTGGTTGACGGGCGTGGTGATCCTGACGTCGCCGCGGGCCCTGACCTCGGCATACTTCGCGTCCACGTCGGGCACGTAAAAGGAAATGTGCGGGCAGCCGATGTTGTTCTGCCGGAGCTCGAGCGACTTGCCGGGCGGATCGTACTGGATAAGCTGAAGCAGGAACGAGCCGGCAGCAAGATGTATCATTTTCATCCGCGTGGTAGTCCCGGACTGGCGATTCTCTCCTTCGACGATCGCGCCTTCGTTCATCCCCGCCACGTCGCGGTAAAAGGCCAGCGAACGCTCCAGGTTGCTGACGGTAAGTCCAAGATGAGATAGTCGAGCCATCTGCTTTGCTCTCCTTCGATTCCGGGCGCGGTCAACTCCGCCCACCGCCCGCTTCTGATACTGGGATGTACGGCGCTGGCAAATCAAGCCCTGCCGGTGCATCCGGCTCTCAAATGCCGGGGCCCACGGGGTTTGGCACCAAAGGTTGGTTCACCAGCCTTCGGCATTCGCCATTTATCAAGGGTTGTAGTTATTGCCGCAATCTCTAATATGAAAACCACTTGACAGCGGGGAGGCTCGTTATGGCAACCGCGCGTGTAATATCGGCGGACTCCCACATGATGGAGCCGCCCAATCTGTGGGTCGAACGGGTCGATGACCGGCTCAAAGAGCGCGCTCCGCGCGTGATTGCGGCGCAGGACAGGGCCGGACACATCTTTGTCGGCCCCGGCATCAGGCCCTTCCCGGTGGCGGGCGGATTCGCCGCCGGACGCAGCGGCAAAGAGCTGGTCGATTTCGTCGAACGCGCTGAGGGCTATCATGCCGAACGCCATTGGGATCCGGCCCAGCGCATCAAGGACCAGGACCTCGACGGGGTATGCGCCGAGGTGCTTTACACCACCCTCGGCATGCCGCTGTTTGCCATCGACGACCCGGAACTGCAGGCGGCGTGTTTCAAGGTTTACAACGACTGGCTGGCGGAATTCTGCAAGTACGATCCGAATCGGCTGATCGGCGTTGCGCTGATCTCGCTCGAAGACATCGAGGCGGGCGCCCGCGAGCTGGAGCGCGCCGCGCAGATGGGGCTGCGGGGCGCGATGATTTGGGGCGCCGCGCCCGCCGACAAGCCGTTCTGGCATCGCATGTACGACCCGTTTTGGGCGGCGGCGTCGGAGGCCGGGATGCCGCTGTCGCTGCATCTGATCACCGCCGGCCGCAAGGCGCCGCGCCCCAGGGAGGAACCGCGCGTCAAATCGGCGGACACCTCCTTTACCCGCCCGTACATGAACATGATCCACGAGGTGCAGCGTTCGTTTACCGACCTCATCCTGGGCGGTGTGATGATGCGCTTTCCCAAGCTCAGGATCGTGTCGGCGGAAAACGATACCGGATGGCTGCCGCACTACATGTACCGGCTCGACCATGCGTTCGAGAAATGGGGCGTACAGATGGCGGAGCCGCTGGAGATGAAGCCCAGCGAATACATCCGCCGCCAGCTCTGGGCGACTTTCCAGGACGATCCGATCGGCCCGATGACGTGGCGTTTCTTCGGCGAGGACAACTACATGTGGGCCTCCGACTTCCCCCACACCGACTCGACCTGGCCGCATTCGCGCGAGGTTATCGAGCGCAATTTCGCCGGCGTTCCCAAAAAGGTGATGCGCAAAATCACCTGCGGCAACGCCGCCAAGCTCTACGGCATCAGGCTCAACTGAGCGGCGGGCGATTTCGATGGCGGGCGGAGGTGCGCCATTGTATATGACGGCTAGCATTCAGCAGGAGGAACCACCGCCATGTGGGATTACAGCGAATACGCGCAGCTCAAGGTCGAAATCGCCGAGCGGGTCGCCACCGTCACTCTCAACCGCCCCGACCGCCTCAACGCCGTCACCAGCCGGCTCCATCACGAACTGGAAAACATCTGGCTGGATCTGGCTTCCGACCGCGACGTCAACGCGATCATCCTGACCGGCGCGGGGCGGGCGTTTTGCGCCGGCGCCGATCTCGGGGGCGTGGAGGCGGGCGAGCTGACCCGCGGTGCCGCCAAACGCCATCGCTTCGATCGCGGCCCGGTCCAGGCCGCCAACGGGCGGCGGATCATCGAGAACATGCTCGATGTCGAGCAGCCGATTATCGGCGCGATCAACGGCGACGCGATTGGGCTGGGCGCCACGCTGGCCCTGCTGTGCGACATTATCGTGGTGTCGGAGACGGCGCGCTTTGCCGACACGCACGTCAAGATCGGCATCGTGGCGGGCGACGGCGGAGCGGTCATCTGGCCGCTGCTGATCGGGCCGCATCGCGCCAAGGAGTTCCTGATGCGCGGCCATTACATCACCGGCGCCGAGGCCGGGCGCATCGGAATGGTCAACTACGCGGTGCCGGCCGCGGAAGTCACGACCAGGGCCCGGGCGCTGGCGCAGGAGCTGGCCGACGGCCCGACCTGGGCGATCCGATGGAGCAAGCTGGCCGTCAACAAGTGGCTCAAGGAGCAGGCCAACCTGATCATGGATACCGGACTGGCCTACGAGATGATGACGCTGAAGACCAAGGATCACAAGGAAGCGGTCAAGGCGTTTTTGGAAAAGCGCAAACCCAACTTCGTCAGAAACAAAGAGTAGATAAAAGCTCCGACCTGGCATCCGCCGCCCCGCTCCTTCCACCTCCGCGAGCAACGCTGCCGGGCCAAGCGACGCCCGCGCGTTCAGCCCTGGCGCGGCGCGATGCCCGCCTCGGCCAGTATCTCGGCCGTGTGCTCGCCCAGGCGCGGGGCGCGGGCGTAGATGCCCGAGGGAGTGGCGGTGAATTTGATCGGCGCGCCGGCCAGCACCACGGGCGGATTATTTCCGGGCATCGGCGTTTCCACCAGCATCTCGCGGATCCGCACATGAGGATCTTCGAAGATGTCCTTGCCGTTGTTGACCGGCCCGCTCGGCACCTTGCCGTCCAGCGCGGCCACGACCTCGCGCGTCGGCCGCGCACTGGTCCATTCCGACAGCAGCGCGCGCACGAAGGGGGCATTCCTGAGCCGCGCGCGATTGTTGTGCGTGCGTTCGTCGCCGGCCAGTTCAGGCCGGCCGATTATGCCGCACAGCAGTTGCCAATGGTGGTCGGTCTGGCCGGCGATCGCGACCGCGCCGTCCTGCGTGGGAAAGATCCCGTAGGGCACCAGGGTCTGATGGTTGTTGCCATTGGGCCGCATCACCCGGCCCCGCATCGAATACTGATAGGTGATTTCCTCGCACAGTGTCAGGATCGCGTCGTACATCGCGACGTCGACGAACTGCCCCTGACCCGTCCGGCGCGCGGCGTGAATGGCCGACACCACTCCCAGCGCGGCCAATGAGCCGGGGTAGATGTCGCCGACCGCCGCGCCGGTGCGATAAGCGGGACCGCCTTCGGGGCCGGTGAAGCTGACCAGCCCGCCCATCGATTGCGACACAACGTCGAAGGCGGGCCGGTTGATGTAGGGGCTTTGGCCGGTGCGATGGTCGCCGAAGCCGCGGATGGCGGCATAGACGAGCGCGGGCTTGCGCTCGTGCAGCGCCTCGTAGCCCAGCCCCATACGGTCCATCGCGCCCGCCCGCAGGTTTTCCACCAGCGCATCGGCGCTATCGACGAGTTTGAGCAGCGCGTCGCGGTCCGCCGCGCTCTTCAAGTCCAGCACGACGCTGCGCTTGTTGCGGTTGACGCTGGCGAAGTATCCGCCATAGTCGCAGCCGCCGGTGTCGGGCGGCAGCGGGCCCATCTGGCGGGTCGGATCGCCGCCGGGCGCTTCGACCTTGATCACGTCGGCGCCCAAATCCGCCAACAGCATCGTGCAGAAAGGCCCGGCCAGATACTGTGTCAGGTCGATGATCCGGACGTCGGCCAGCGGCCCGGTACGTTGCTTCATCGCTTACTCCGATGGCTGCGGCTGCGCAGGGGCGCAACAGCCGGCCTAACCTGCCGCGGGACGGAATCTTGGCAGCGTGACCTCGTCGCTGAGCCGGTCGAACATCACCTCCACCGCCATCCCGCACTTGACCCTGGAGGGCTCGATGCCGACCACGTTGGAGGTGATCTTCACCCCCTCATCCAGTTCGATTACCGCCAGCGTGTAGGGCGCCTTGAAGGCGGGATGGTAGGCGCGATGCATCACGGTGAAGCTGAAGACCGTGCCGCGCCCGCTGACCGCCACCCAACTGGAGCGCGGCGAATCGCACGCCAGGCACAGCGGAGCGGGAGGAAAGCGCAGCTTGCCGCAATTGTCGCATTTTTGTACCGCCAGTTGATGGTGGCGGGCGGCGTCGAAAAAAGGTTTGAGCTCGGGCGTGACCTGTGGGATCAGTTTGACCTCTTCCGCCATTGACAAACTCTCCGTTGCCTGAAAACCGCCGCTTGACCCGCGACCTCAGGGGTTGGTGCCCATAACGACCACCGAATGGGTGGACAGGTTGCGCGTCTGGCAGGAGGCCAGCACGACGTCGTGTTTGGGCGATTGGCGCTCGCCGCCTTCGCCGCGCGCCTGGATAATCGCCTCCGACACCGGCGTCATCCCCCACATGTAATACGAACTGAGTTCGCCGCCGCCGGTGTTGATGGGGATTCCGCCGCCGTGGCCCAGCCGGGTCGCCGCTGCGTAGGGGCCCCCTTCGCCCTTCTTGCAGAATCCGTAGCCTTCCAACGAGAGCAGGACGGTGATGGTGTAGCAGTCGTACAATTCCGCGACTTGTACATCCTTCAGTTCGATGCCCGCCATCCGGAACGCGGTCTCCTTGGCAATCGGGATGCCGGTGTCGAGGTTGTCCAACGTGGGGCCCGGATGATGCCCCTGGCCGACGCCCAGGATATAGACCGGCGGTTTGCGCAGGTCACGCGCGCGCTCGGCAGAGGTTACGATTACGCATACGCCGCCGTTGGAGACCAGGCAGCAGTCGTACAGATGCAGCGGCTCGGTAATCCATCGCGAGGCGTGATATTCCTCCAGCGTCAGCGGCTCCTTGTAAAACTGCGCCATCGGATTGCGGTTGGCCCACTGGCGCTCGGCGATCGCGATGGCGCCCAGTTGATCCTGCGTGGTGCCGTACAGGTACATGTGGCGCTGGGCGAGCAACGCGTATACCCAGTTGGCGCCGAACGCACCGTACGCGCTGTCCAGGCCGCGCGGCACGCCATAGGCGTCGCCCGCGCTGCCGCCCTTGCCGCCGGGTGCGGGCGGCTTCAGCGGCGCGTCGGCGAACACGCAGGCCACCACGTTGGCGGTGCCGGTGGCGATCGCCTCAGCCGCCATCGCCAGCGCGGTGCCGGCGCTGGAGCCGCCGGCGTTGACGTCGGCCAGCAACCGCGTGGTCAGACGCAGCGAGTCCTGCAACGCGAAGGAAGCGAGCCCCTGGTAGGAAACCCCGGTGGTGACCAGCAAGCCATCGAGGTCGGAGCGCTTGAGCCCGGCATCCTCCAGGGCAAGCGAAATCGCCTCCGCGGCGAATCCCAGGGCACTGGAGTGATCGTAGTTCTTGCCCATCCGGGTGATTCCCAGCCCGGCAATCGCGGTCTTTCCCTTAAGGCTCATGACATTCCTCCGGCGATCATCTGCGTCCCGGCGCGCCGGAACGGCCTCAATTTGGCAATAGGATCATCCCCGGCGCTTGTCAAACAGGGTCGGCACAGGGCATCAGGCGCCGCGGTAACGCTTGAGCTTCGTCGGCACGTTCGGAATGAAAAAGAAAACGTCCGGTAAGTGTGTCTGTTTACGGAGCGCAAACATCCGGGAATTCGAAGCGTCCAGCCCGGCGCATTCAGAACGAGAAGGAACAATTGTAAATATAATCGATGATGTACACTCATTAAATAATGAGTTACACGGACCGCATATACTAAACCTGGAAAATTAATATTGTGCAGCATGTCAGTTAAATAACCTGTCACGAATATTCATCGCGGAAGAAACATTGATGATATACTGAATGACGCGTGACGGCTGTGAACTATGACTTGAGCCTGTGGCGAGGTGGGGTAGTGGACGGATGCGGTTCAGTCGAAATGAGCGGGCTGCACACCGAGGTTGCGGAGCGTGTGCCGCGGCGCGCGTTTCGCTCGATCTGGATTTCGGACCTGCACCTGGGGACGCCCCGATGCCGCGCGCGCGAATTGCTCGACTTCCTGGATCGGCACGAGGCTGAAAACCTCTATCTGGTCGGCGACATCGTCGACGGATGGGTCACAGGTCCGGCATGGCGCTGGAGCCGCGCGCAGGGCGCCGTGGTGGGCAGGATTGCGCTTTGGCACAGACGCGGGGTGCGTGTTGTATTCCTGCCCGGCAACCATGATGAAATCAGCCTCGACCTGGCCCACGCGCTGCTCGGGCCCGTGCCCGTCGCCGCGCATCTTATCCATCGCACGGCCGATGGCCGCCGGATGCTGGTGATTCACGGCCATCAGTTTGACGGCTCGCTCAATCCCAACCGTTGGATGCACCTGCTGGGGGCACAGGCCTACCATCAGGCACTACGTATCGACCGGTGGTACAGTGAAGGATGTGTCAGGGGAGGGCGCATCGGCGCCCGACCCGCCGCCTATTTCAAGCAGCGCCTGGGCCGGGCGGTCCGCTATCTGACCGACTTCGGCGACCGCGCCGTGCTGCAAAGCGCGCGGCGCCATCGGGCCGACGGTGTGATCTGCGGCCACACGCATCTGCCGCAGCGGCGCGGCATCGGGCCAATCAGTTACATCAATGATGGCGACTGGGTGAAGAACTGCACCGCGCTGGTCGAGGACCACGACGGCGGCCTGCGGTTGCTCCATCGCGACGCCAACGGCGGCTGGCGGGAGTTCGACAGCCCCGCCGAGGAGGCGCGGTGAACATCAACGGTGGGCCGCCGGCCGAGCGGCGTGTGGACCTGATTTTTTTCGATGCCGGCGGGGGCCATCGCGCCGCGGCGGCGGCGCTGGCGGCGGCCGCCCGTGACCAGGGGCGCTCCTGGCAGCCCAACCCGGTCAATCTGCGCGACCTGCTGGGCCCGCTCGATTTCATCCGCAACAGCATCGGCGTGCGCTTCGAGGATTTCTACAACGCAATGCTCAGCCACGGTCTGACCGTGGCGACGGGACCGATGCTGCGGCTGGCGCAGACGCTGATTGCACTGCGGCACAAACGCGCGGTGCAAGCGCTGGCGGGCCATTGGCAGACCCAGGCCCCGGCGCTGGTGATGTCGCTCATCCCCAACTTCAACCGCGCCATCTTCGAAGGCTTGCGCGCCGCCGACGATGCCGCGCGCCGTCCGCCCACGCCGATGGTAACGGTGCTGACCGACCTTGCCGACTATCCGCCCCATTTCTGGATCGAGCGCCAGGAGCAGTATTTCATCTGCGGGTCGGCGCGGGCGGCCGAGCAGGCGCGCGCCATGGGCCATCCGCCACAGCGCATATTCCAGACGTCAGGGATGATCGTGCGCCCGGAATTTTATCAGCCGGCGCCGCTCAACCGCGACCATGAGCGGCGCAGGCTGGGGCTGGCGGCGCAATTGCCGACCGGCCTTGTGATGTTCGGCGGATTCGGCTCGCGCCGGATGATCGCGATTGCGCGGCGCGTGGCCGCAGCGCGGCTGGACACGCAGCTCATCTTTTTATGCGGCTACAATCAGCCGCTGGCACGGCGCCTGTCCGCGATGCGCCTTTCGTTTCCCCATCACGTCGAGGGCTTCACCCCGCGACCCCATTACTTCATGCGCCTGGCGGATTACTTTATCGGCAAGCCCGGACCCGGCAGTCTGAGCGAAGCCTGGCTGATGGGACTGCCGGTGATCGTCGAGCGCAACGCCCGCACGATGGTCCAGGAGCGCTACAACACCGAATGGATCGAGCAGCAGCGGCTGGGCGTGGTGCTGAGTTCGTTCCGGCATATCGCGCGCGGCATCGCCCCGATGCTCGACGCCGCGCAACTGGCGGGATTCCGCGCCCGCGTGGGCGCGCTTGACAATCGCGCGGTTTTTGAGATCCCGGCGATCGTGGATCAACTAATCGCTTCGCCGCCGCATCGCACAGCGGGCCAGTCACTGCACGTCGATGGCCGCGACCTTGGAGAAGCGGATTCGGCCTGAGGCGCCGGCAAAGCCGCCCAGCGGCGCCCGATGGCCGCCTATCTCCACTGTGCCGGCCGGCGATGCCTTCTCCGTGCCGTACACCAGCGCGGCACAGATGGTGTATCTGCCCCGGCGCGCCGGCGCGGCCAGTTCGTAGGTCACGCTGGCGGTTGAAAATTTGTTCGCCGCAAGGTCGGTCTTGACGCCAAAGACCACCACAAAGTTGAGGTTGCGCGCCAGCCCGTCGTAGCGCCGCTCAAGCCATTGAGCCTGCGTCTTGCCGTCGGGCCCCACCACGTGCGGCGGCGACTGGATTTGAAATCCCTCGCCCTGGATGGGGCGCGCCTGGTCGCGCAGGTCGATGTCGAGCAGCATGATTCCCAGCACCGGACCCGACCCGCCCTGCGCCTTGACCGTGGCGGTGAAGGTTTTACCCGCCTTTACCGACTGTGGAACTTCGATCGAGATGGTCGAATTGGCATCGACCTCTTCCACGTCGGCAATCAGCCGGGCGCGCTGCTGCGCAGTTAACTTTGCGTAAGGTCCCGAGCCTGCCTTGATCGCGTCGATGTGTGCGACGGCGGCGGTACGTTTGCGCGCCTGCTCGGCGGGCAGGTCGCGCAGTTGCTCGATGCCGACCGAGGAATGGCATCCGGCGCAGTAGGGCGCCGCGTCGGTGACGTCGTGCAGCGGACCGCCGGGATAGGCCCACGCGCGCGCGCACACCAAAGGTCCGATCGCAAAGCAAAGCGCCAGGATGATAATTGCCGACGGGATTTTATTTCGCACCGAGCTCCCCTCCGTCGGGTTCAATCAATAGCCTGGGGCAGGCGCGATGCAAGCGCCGCGGATGCCGGGAGGTGCGCAAGCATCGGCGCAAATCTTGCTTGCGTCCTCCGGTGCGCAAGCAAGTGGTTATGAACCGGAGGACTGATTTCAGCGGCTTGGACCTCAACATCGGCCGCGCCCGCATCGGGCTTTCCCTGGTCACGCTGCTTTCCATCTACCTCGATCCCACCGTCGGCGGAGCCTTCCGCATCGGACCCACCATGCTGGCGGTCCTGATGCTTCACCTGGCCAGCAGCATCGCCTTGTACGCCGCTGCCGAAAGTGGTCTGGCGCCCGGCCGCCTGCCCGCGGTGTGGACGGTGACGGATATGGTTTTTGCCAGCGCGCTGGCGATTTTAGCGGAGGGTCAGACCGGCCCTTCCTATGTCTTTTTCGCCTTTGCGATCATCTCTGCCGGCTGCCGTTTCGGCTTCCGCGTCACGACTTTGGTGACCTTGTGCAGTGTGATTGTTTACCTGTTGACAATTGAGTTCGGCCACGGGTCGCAGAAGAGTCTCTACCTGATGCGGCCGGCTTATCTGGCGATCATCGGCTACCTGATCGCGTTTTTGGGTGAGCAGCGCGTCAACTTCGAAACGCGCATCCGCGACCTCGAATTGGCGGCCGAGCGTGAACGCATCGCGCTTTGCCTGCACGACGGCTACGTCCAGGAGCTGGCCGCCTTCAATCTGCGTCTGGCCGCCTGCCGCGAGCTTTTGGTCAGGCAGCGATGGTCCGAAGCGCTGGAGCAGGTAACCGAGCTGCGGCGTGGTGTGGCGCGCGAGTACGACGAGGTGCGGTCGTACCTGCGGACCCTGGTGAATCTGGACCAGCAAGCTGCGTCCGAGGCGCTGTGCGGCAGGTTTGACACGCAGTTCACGGTCCAGATGTCTTTTTCCGCGCGCGGACCGATGGTCGAGCAAATTTTCCAGATCGTGCTTGAAGGCATCAGGAACGCGTGGCGGCATGGGCGCGCCGCTTGCGCCCGTATCAACGTCGCCGCGGCCGGCGATGTCATCAGGATCGTCGTCGAAGACGACGGTAAGGGCTTTGAGCAAAAACAAACCCTGCCATGGGCGATCGCGTCCAGGGTTGAGGAATTTGGCGGCCGCCTCAGGGTCGGCAACGACCAGCGGGCCGGAGCGCGGCTGGAAATCGAAATGCCGGCGGATGACTGATGCAATCGCCGATTCGCCTGATCATCGCCGACGACCACGCGCTCTTCCGCCAGGGGCTCAAATTGCTGCTGGCGCTGCAGGACGACTTGACGGTCGTGGCCGAGGTCGAGCGCGCCGGGCAATTGATACCGATTGTGGCGGCTACACCGTGCGATGTCGTGCTGCTTGACCTGCAGATGGACCGCTGGGTGGCTGAAGAGATCGCGCCGCTGGCGCACCGGGCGCCGGTGTGCGTGCTCACTGCCAGCGAACGCATCGAGGATGCGATGGACGCGCTGCGCAAGGGTGCGCGGGCGATCGTTCACAAGCGCTTCGCCGTCGAAACCCTTGCTGAGGCCATTCGCACAGTGGCGGGCGGGATGGTGTGGGTCCCGCCGATGCTACAGGCGGAATTGGCTGCCCAGACCAATGCGACGAGCGCCAGGCGGCTTACGGCCAGAGAATCAGAGATCGTCCGCCACGTCGCCGCCGGACTGCGCAACAGCGAGATCGCCGCACGGCTTGCAATCAGCGAGGGGACCGTCAAAATCCACCTCAACCGAATCTTCCAGAAACTGGCCATCCGCGACCGCGTCGAGCTGACCCTGTATGCGCTGCGTGAGCATCTGGTAACGGCTCCCGGCCGCGGCCGCTGGCAATCGTCCTGACCCTCCCAATCGCATCGTAATCCCCCTCCGGGAGCGACCAGACAAAGAAGGGAAGGTTGCGGAAAATCCTCTCTTCCGCAACCTGGCAGCGCCCGCAAAGCCGCGTCAGGCGCTGTCTTGATTTTGTGCAACTGCACATCTTCCGAGCACTGCAATCCTGCCCTGCATGCCGGGCAATCGTTCCAGAACACCGGGTTTCACAGCGTTCTTATAACTGAAGATATAGTCAGTTTATATTATAAGTTTTATTAATGAAGATTTCAGTATTGCTAATTACGCATAGGTGCCGACGGCGGCTCAAGGTCCTGCTGGGGCACACGCATTGCTTGGTGCACGACGAACATCGAGGCGCCGTGCGTAACGCGGGAGCGCGAGGATTCAAACAAGGTCTATCGGAGAAAATAACCAATGGGCGCAAACAGCAAACAAGGTTGGTTCCTGTTTCTTTTTCTGATCGGGTTCACCTTCGTGGTGGCCGGCCTGATCTACCTGGGTGTGATTTTCGCCCTGGTGGGCCTGGCCTTCCTGATCGCGTCGCTGGTTGGGCTCCATCAGATCAAACCGTTGGAACATGGGGAGATGCCGCAGCAGGCCGCAGCGCCCCCCGCCACGGCCGCCAAGCTGCGCGTCAGTTAAGGAGGACGACGTCGTGAGAATTGCGGGATTGATTGTGGCCGTCCTGGGATGGTTGGTCGCGGTCTTAAGCACTCAGGTGCCGGGCACCGGCGCGCAGATTGCGGTGGCCCTGTTGGGATTTGTCGTGGCGTGCGTGGGCATCATCGGCATTCTCAATCAGCACCACCTCAGAAACGCTATCTGGAAGAGCCGGTAAATTTGGGAGCGGAGAATGCTGATACGAATCAACAAGTTGCGGTTCGCAATAGCTATAGCTTTGACTGCCGCCTTTGTGGGCGGCTGGATGCTGCCGGTACTGGCGCTTGCCGCCGACAAGCCGGCGGCCGCAGCGGCACCAATTACTACCGCGGATCTCAAAGCCATCAGTGGTCCGACCACGGATCAACTGGCCGCAGGCGATCCCGGCGGCACGCTGACGGGCTCCGTCAACGACATTGTAGTGGCCGATTCCAAAAAGGGCCTCACGCTTGCTGACCTGGTAAACATGGTGGGGCAGAACCGGATCGCGATTAACATCGTATGGACGCTGATCACCGGCTACCTGGTGATGTTCATGCAGGCCGGCTTCGCCGCGGTCGAGACCGGGCTGTGCCGGGCCAAGAACGCCAATCACACCATGATGATGAACTTCATGGTGTATGGCTTCGGGCTGTTCGCCTACTGGGTAATGGGTTTTGCGCTCCAGCAGGGCGGATGTGCGCCGATTGCCAACCTGGGCGGCCTCAATCCGCTCAATCATGAGTTCGCCGTCAACTTCCTGGGCGGCAAACCTTGGGGACTGTTCGGCCTGAAGGGATTTTTCCTCAGTGGCACCACCTACGACGTCGGCATCATGGTGATGTTCCTTTTCCAGATGGTGTTCATGGATACCGCCACTACCATCGTAACCGGGGCGGCGGCCGAACGATGGAAGTTCGTCGCGTTTGCGATTTCAACCTTCTGCCTGGGCGCGGTCACTTATCCATTGTACGGCAACTGGGCGTGGGGCGGCGGATGGCTGTCGCAGTTGGGCGTCAACTATGGTTTGGGTCATGGCTACTGCGATTTCGCGGGTTCAGGCGTCGTGCACGCGGTGGGCGGCATGACGGCGCTGGCCGTGTCGATGATAATCGGCGCGAGAATCGGCAAGTACAATCGCGACGGCACCCCCAACCCGATGCCAGGCCATGACATCACGATGGTGCTGATCGGATGCTTCATCCTGGCCTTTGGGTGGTTCGGCTTCAATCCCGGCAGCACGCTGGGCGCCTCGGGCGCGGGCAATCTGCGCATCGGTTCGATCGCCGTCAACACGATGCTCGCCGGCGCCACCGGCTCCTTCAGCGCTATCCTCTACATGTGGATTCGCTTCGGCAAGCCCGACGCTTCGATGTCGGGCAACGGTCTGCTGGCCGGCCTGGTGGCGATTACCGCGCCCAGCGGATTCGTCAACACGGTGGGCGCGGCGATTATCGGCTTTGCCGCCGGCATGCTGGTATGCCTGAGCGTTGAGTTCGTCGAGCGCGTGATGAAAATCGACGATCCGGTCGGCGCCATCTCGGTGCACGGCACCTGCGGGCTATGGGGCGTTCTGTCGGTGGGATTGTTCGCCGACGGGACCAGCAACTACGGCGGCAGTTGGAACGGCGTCAATGGCTCGGTGACCGGCCTCTTCTATGGCGATCCGGGTCAGTTCGTCGCCCAGCTCATCGGCGGCGCCACGCTGGTGGGAATTGTCTTCACGCTCTCCTACCTGTTCAATTGGGCAGTGGACGGGATTGTCGGCCAGCGCGTGAGCGCCGCCAGCGAACTGGAAGGTCTTGACCTGCCCGAAATGGGCGCGCTCGGCTATCCGGAATTCCAGTTGGTGACTCCGGGCCTGGGCCGTTCCATCGAAATCGCCGGACGCTAAGAGGAGATAATGATCATGGTTGCGCAGATCGTATTTGCCATCGCGATGCTCGCCGTCTTTGCCATCTGGCAGGCCGTCAAACCCGGCAAGAGCATCTTCGACAAGTAATCAAACATGGTGTCAGGAGCCACGGTGGAGCAAATGGTGTTGTCCGAGATGGCGAAGCCGCCGACGCCGATTGTGCGCGACGCCCAGGCGGTGCTGCAGCGCGGTATCGAAGCGCTGGAGCGCGAACGCCATGAGGAAGCCGTCGTCCTGCTGCGTCAGGCGGTGGCGCTCGATGAACAGGCGGCCGACGGCTTCCTGGCCCTGGGCATCGCACTGATGCGCACGATGCGGATGCAGGAAGCGATGGCGGCGCTCGAGCGCGCAGTTGAACTTGCGCCCCGCGCTTTCTATCCGCGGCTGCGCATGGCCGAATTGTATATGCGGCTGGGGGTTCCGACCCGGGCAAAGCAAGAGATGGACTGCGCGATGGAGCTCAGCCAGACGCCCGAGCAGCGCCAGATGGTTCGTACCTTGATGGGCGCGGAGGCGCAGCGCGCGCCCAAGCGCATCTGGCGGCCTGATTTCAGCAGGCTGTTGCGGCCAAGGAAGCCACGCCGATGACCCGCAATCGCGCCGCGGCCATCACCACGGCGGCCGCCGCCAACGCGGCCATCGTTCTGATCGTGTTCCTCAAGGCACCGGTGGCGCCGGTCGCGGCGGGGGCGGTGCTGGCCGCGGCGCTCCTGATACGCCGCGCGTGGCATCACGACTGACAAGCCGCCAATCGGGCCCCGAACGCGGCGTAAGGCGGGGCCGTAAAGGAATCGGTTATGAAGAAGATCGAAGCGATTATCAAACCCTTCACCCTGGATTCGGTCAAACAGGAACTCGGGCAAGCCGGTATCAAGGGTCTGACCGCTTACGAGGTCAAAGGCTTTGGCCGCCAAAAGGGCCATAGTGAGATGTATCGCGGCACCGAATACGTGGTCGACTTTCTGCCCAAGGTGAAGCTTGAAATCCTGGTGCATGACGATCAGCTCAATACGGTGCTCGACGCGATTATCAAAGCGGCGCGCACCGGCAAAATCGGCGACGGCAAGATCTTTGTTACCAACGTCGAAGATGTGATCAGAATCCGGACCAACGAGCATGGCGACGCCGCGATCTGAGCGGTCGCGCAGTGGATGGAGAGCGGTGCTTGTCGGACTTGGACTGATTCTGCTCGCGGTGCTCATCGGGCCGATCTTCATCGGCCCCATCGAGCGCAACATTGAGTTATTCTTTTTGAGTGTCGGCGCGCTGGCCGCGATCTTCACCGGACAGTTCGGATGGCCGCTGGTGCGTGCCGCCGCCACGGAGCCGATCGCCCTGACGGTGGCGGTCCTGGTCTTCGGTGCCGCCGCACGCATTGCGCGGCCGGCGTTTGATCGGGGCTTGCAGCGGCTGCGCACTACGGTTTCAGCGCGCTGGATTTACTTTGGCCTGATTGTGCTGCTGGGACTGCTTTCCAGCGTGATTACGGCGGTGATCGCGGCCCTGCTGCTGGTTGAGGCGATCGCGATGCTCAAACTGGATCGCCCCAGCGAAACCGCAGCCGTAGTGCTGGCCTGCTTCGCCATCGGCCTGGGCGCCGCGCTGACGCCGGTGGGCGAGCCGCTGGGCACCATCGCGATTTCAGCGCTCAGCGCCGACTTCTGGTACCTGATGCGATTGTTGGGTCCGCTGGTGATGGCCGGCATCGTGATCGTCGCCGCGCTCAGCCTGTTTATTTCCCCGCACAGCGGGGCTTCGCTGTATGCCGCGCGGCCCGACGATGGCTGGCACGAGATTGTCCTGCGCGCCGTGCGTGTATACGCGTTTGTCGCCGGATTGGTCGGCTTATCCTGGGGCATGCGGCCGCTGGTGGACGCTTACATCAGCCGCATGCCGCACACCGCGCTGTTCTGGCTCAATTCGATCTCGGCGGTGGTCGACAACGCCACTCTGACCGCCGCCGAGATCGGCCCCGCGCTCAACCATAGTCAGCAGCGCGCGGTGCTGATGGGCCTGCTGATCAGCGGCGGGATGCTGATTCCCGGCAACATCCCGAACATCGTGGCGGCCAGCCGCCTGGGTATCAGCAGCCGCGAATGGGCCCGCATCGGACTGCTCACCGGGCTTCCGCTGATGGCGCTGTGCTTTGCGGTGTTGCACTGGATGAGCTGAATCCAACGGCGCGGCGAGCGGGCCGCGCGGGAGGCATCGAATGCGCAGCGCGACGCTTCCACCTGAGGAAAATCATCATCCGCAGCCGTCCACCGGCATCATCAGCGTGCAAACCGCGGCGATGGCGGACGGTGAGATCTGCCTGCAAACCGCCGGCATGCAAATGGGCGAGCTTATCCGTGCGGCCCATCGCGCGGCGATGACGTCGCTGACCGTTGTCCTGACCGGCGAAAGCGGCGTCGGCAAGAAGACTCTTGCGCGCCAGATGCACGAATGGAGCGCATGGCGTGGTCATCCTTTTGTGTCGGTGGATTGCGCCGCGCTTTCCGAAACCATGCTGCAGGGCGCGTCTTTCGCCGAAGTATTGGCGTCGCTGGCAACAGACTCCGTCCTGCGCGGCCCGCATCCGGCGATGATCGGCTCCAGCACTATCCTGCTGAACAACATCGCCGACCTTTGCGCATTGGGACAGAAACGGCTGCTGCAGTTCATGGCGGACCACGCGCCGGGTACATCGGCCGGAAGCTGCGCCGCGGGTGCGCCGTTTCGCCTGATGGCGGCATCAGAGCGCAGCCTGGCCGCGGAAGTTGCGGCCCATCGTTTCCATCAGGAACTGTTCTTCCGCATCAACGTGATTGGCCTGGAAATTCCGCCGCTGCGCGAACGGCCCGAGGATATCCTGCCGCTGGCATACCATATCCTGCGCGAGGTTTCGCAGCGGAGCGGAGTTTGCCCGATGCGCTTTTCGCCTGAAGCAAGTGCGGCGCTGACACTTTACCGCTGGCCGGGCAACGTGCGCGAACTGCGCGGGGCGGTCGAACACGCAATCGCCCATGCCCATCACGCGCCAGCCATCACCCTGCGCCATTTGCCGCGCGCCGTCAGCGCCGCCAGGTCCAACGACGGCCGGCGCCAATTGACCAGCCTCGAAGAGATGGAACGTGAGCACATCGCGCGGGTTCTGGCGCAGGCGGAATCGTTGGAACAGGCCGCCGCCACCCTCGGAATCCATCTCACCACGCTGTGGCGCAAACGCCGACGCTACCATCTGACCAGTCCGCTTGCCAAAACCAATCCTGCCTGAAACCAGCGCTCTCTCCAGGTGGCGACATGCTGCGTCCGCCGCTATGCTGGTGCGACCCGGTCCACGGTGTTCGGTAAGGGCGGAGTAATGGTTGATAAATTGCTGAGCGGGCTTTCGGCCCTGATTATTTCGGTCATCGCCGGCCTTGGCTACGGCGGCGTGGTGCTGCTGATGGCGATCGAAAGCGCCTGCATCCCGCTGCCCTCCGAAGTGATAATGCCGTTTGCCGGCTATCTGGTTTCAACCGGCCATTTCAGCCTGCAGGCGGTTGCGGTCGCCGGCGCGGTGGGATGCCTGTTGGGCTCCTACGTGGCCTACTTCGTCGGCGCCACTGGCGGCCGGCCGGCGTTCGAAGCCTACGGCCGCTATGTGCTGATTTCGACTCACGAACTGGAAATTGCCGACCGATTCTTCGAACGCTGGGGCTCGCCCACGGTTTTCATCGCCCGTTTGCTGCCGGTGATCCGCACCTTCATCGCCTTTCCCGCCGGCGTCTCGCGCATGGATTTGTGGCGCTTTTCGATCTACACGCTGCTCGGCTCCTATCCATGGTGCCTGGCGCTGGCTTATGCGGGGATGAAGCTGGGCGAGCATTGGCACAACCTCGCCCCGTACTTCCATCGCTTCGACGACCTGATTGGGGCGCTGCTCGTGATCGCCGTCGCGGCCTTCCTTTACCTCCGGCTGCGCGGACGCACCCCGCAGCCGGCGCATCAAGAGCCCCTGCGTTCGCAAAGCCGCCGCTGACATGGCCGACGTGATACAATTGCCGCAAGACTGCAAGCAGGGGGCGGATGATGAGTAATCAAGAGCGCGACCCGGCGGAACTGGTCGAGGTGCTGGCCAGTATCGACGCGATGCAGGTGCGGATAGCGCACGATATGCTGGCTTCCAACGGCATCGAATCCTTCATCTTCGACGAGGAGTCCTCGCGGATGCTGGGCAGCACTGCCGCCGTCCCGGCGCGCCTGATGGTCCACGCCGACGCCCGCGGCGACGCCCTCAAGCTGCTCGACGAACTCGGCTTCGAAGGTCCACAGCACTGAGCGCCACGCGACGCGGTTCGCACGATTTGGGAAATCGGCCTGCTCTCAAACCTGCGGCTGTTCCTGGTCGTTGCCGCAAGTTTCGCCCTCCAACTCATCATCCATCATCTTGCGCCGGCCGAGATGTTGTTCGGCACCTAGCCTATCTCTACAAGGCGCGCACAAGGTAGATGATCGTGCCACCGATCAGTATCAGCAGGGCGGGATTGACGTGGCGGAAGTAGAGGATCGCGAACACGCCCACCGCGACCAGTCCGGTGGCCAGATCGACAATCGAGATCTTGGCGACCGTGTAGGTTCCCGACAGCATCAGGCCGATGGCCACCGGCGCCATGCCGCGCTGGATCGCGGTGCGCCAGGGCGAGCCCTCAAAGCGCTTCCATACCCGGTTGGCGAAAAAGGTGATGCAGCAGTCGGGGATGAAGAACGCCAAACCCACCACGATGGCACCCAATGCTCCGGCCAGCCGGTAGCCAATCACCAGCACCATCAGCATGTTGGGCCCGGGTGCGATCTGCCCGATGCTGTAGATTTCGCGGAACTGCTTGTCACTGAGCCAATGGAAATGGCCCACCAGGATCCGCCGCATCTCGGGCAGCACCGCGGTTCCGCCGCCCACCGCGACCAGCGACAGCAGCGCAAACACCCACAACAGGTTGAGGATTTTGGTCGCCTGCAAAGTCCTGGTTTCCTTCTCAGCGATGGCCCGCCAGGCGAATCGGTTCCCGGGTCCGCGCCGGCTTCATTTCCTTGTGCGTCCTGGGATGGTAGAGCATCACGGCGATCGGGCCGACCACCAGGATCACCACGATCAACGATTGATGGAGCAGGCTGATAGTGACGAAGGTGGCCATCACGAGCAGGAAATCGCCCAGATGGACCAACTGCTTGTGGCCCAGTTGCAGCGCCACGGCGGTCAACAATCCGACCGCGGCCGCCGCCACTCCCCCCAGGAAATGGTTAACCGCGGGGTTCTGCCGATTGCCCATGTAGAGCACTCCGGCGGTCATTACCACGATCGTGCCCGGCAGCAGGATTCCAATTGCGGCGGCGACCGCGCCCGCGGCGCCGCGGATGCGGTCGCCGATGATCACGCTCAGATTGACCGCGATCAGTCCGGGCAGTGTCTGGCCGACCTCAAGCGCGTCGAGGAATTCCTCGTCGTCCATCCATTGCTCGCCGCGCACGATGTATTCGCGCAGATAGGCGACCACCCCGCCGCCGAAGCTGATGGCACCGATGGTGAGGAAGATTTTGAAGAGCGAGAGGAGGCTGACGTTCCGGCGCAGGTCGGCGCCGGAAATTTCCTGCGGTCCGGCGGCTTCACTCATCGTCGTGAACCGGCTGACCGCCGGGTGCGGGTAGGCCGGCGCGGCTTCGCTTTCCCATATGTATTAGCGCCAAGGGTTTCCTCGCGTGAAAGGCTCAATTGGCAGACGGCGCCCTGCTCGTCCGCACAGCAGTTTTTACTGATCGATTTGCGCACGGTCAACATTACCCCCAGCCGCTGCGGCGGGTCCCGCCGTCGATCCTCGGCAAGTCGGCCCACACCATCGAGCCCGGCGATGGAGAATAGCGGGCAGGCAGGGCAATGAGAGGTTAAAAAGAAGCAGCGCGCGGCTGGTACAACGGCTGCGGCGTGCCATTCAGGCGCCGGTAATTGGTTTTTCCGGCTCGCCCGCACAGTAGGCGCATCGGCACAGCGCGCGCAGTTGGGTCAGCGTGTAGATGGTTTCGTGGCCGTCGCGCCAAGCCATAAACACCGCCGCGTCGCCCAGACGCATCAGTTGATGCAAACGGCGGCTGTCCTCGGACAGCTCTGCCGTGACCTCGCCGCGGCAGGCCAGGCAGGGGCAATGGCGGCGCAGGCTGTCCAGGGGAAGGATGCTCTCATGGCCGTCGCTCCAATGCATCCCGACCGCATACCGGCCGACTTCATTGAGATCGCTGATTCGCAACGGCTTTCGCTGCTGCTCCATCGTCCTGCCCTCTTTCCACAGTAAAACAACCGCCGCCTTATCTCAACCGAGGGGCAAGGCGTTGCAGCATGGGTGCTTGAAGCACGACTCGCTCGTCCGACAGGCCCTCACACGCAAGCCGCCACCGCAAGACCCGCTCACGCGAATGCGGGCATGACCTGGCGGGCAAACAACTCGCGGGCCTCGTCGGCCATGAACACCGTGACGAAGTAGGTCAGGCCGAACTCTTCGCTGCGCGATTTGATCTCACGCTTGAGTTCATCGGGCGTGCCAATCAGGAACATCGGCGACTCGCGCACCGCCTGCGCGCCGGCAAAGCCCATCGACTTGGCCGTGCCTTCGGCAATCGCCTGGGCCTGAGCCGGGTCCGCCGCCGGGATGACGGTGACGAAGCCGCTGATTTCGATCGCGTTGGGGGCGCGTCCAGCCGCCCGAGCCGACTTGTGCAGCATCGCGATGCGCCGCTTGAGTTCGGCCTTGTCGAACTTCAGCATCGCGGCGAAATCGACGGCGCCAGTCGTAATCGGGGCGGCAACATTGACGATATCGGCCTCCGCGCCGGCGATCTGCAAAAGTTTGCTGCCGCCGCCGCCGATCATCACGGGGGGATGGGGTTTCTGCACCGGCTGGGGGAAGTTGTAGGCCTTGTCGATCCTGAAATAGCGGCCCGAATAGGACGGCTCGGCCTGCGTCCACATCGCCTTGAGTACACGAATCCCTTCGGCCATCTGCTCCAGCCGCTCGGCGTTGGACGGATAGGGATAGCCGTTGGCGTCGTACTCCGCGCGCAGCCATCCGGAGCCCAGCCCGGCGATAAACCTGCCGCCGCTGATGTGATCGAGTGTTGAGGTCATCTTGGCCAGCAGCGCGGGATTGCGAAACGACATTGCCGTGACCATCGGCGCCAGGCGGATACGGTTGGTCAGGGCGGCGATCGCGCTCAGCGTAGTGTAACATTCCAACTGCGGAACCTTGCGCTGCTCGGGTCCCATCGGCGGAAAGAAATGGTCGTTGATCGAAACCGAGTAGTAGCCCTGCTCCTCAGCGCTTTGGGCGGCAGCCAGCGCCTTGGCGAAATCGTTGGTCGGAAGAAAGATGCCGAACTTGATGCTGTGCACCGCGCGCTCCTTGTCGCTGTCGCGTTGGATTGCCGCTCACGTGCGGCCTGCCTTATGAATCAGCCGTTCCAGATAACATCGGCGGCGCCTGCGGCGCAATCTGTCGCGCGGCTATTTACTTTTCCCTTCGCGGCGGATCGGTCAGAATGATAATGGTCCGCTCGAGGGCCGGCTGAACGGCCGCATCCGGACTGGGAGTGATGATTTGTTGCGCAAAACAGGTCCGATCACCGCTATTTCATTGATGTTGCTGGCGCTGGCCTGGTCGGCCGCGGCGGCTGCCTTGCCCGACGCGATGTCCGAAGCCAGATCGCTCGGCGACCGCATCCTGACTATCGCCAGGGAGCCGTCGTGCAAGACGGATCGCGCGGGATGCCGCGAACGGCTGCGCGCGCTGATTGCGCAATACTGGGATACCACCGACATGGCGCGTTCCGCGCTCGGTTACCATTGGAAAGATCTCAACGAAGAGCAGCGCGCGCAGTTTACCAAGCTGTTCAGCGACCTGGTCGAGTCCATCTACCTGTCGCGGTCCAATTTCTCCAAGGCCCAGCAGTATAGCGCAACGGTGCGGGTCGATTATCTCAAGGAAATCCGAGAAGGCGACGATTACCGCAAGATCACCACGGCGGTTACGCTCAAGCAGGGCGACAAGCCGATCCGGGTCGATTACCGGATGCGATGGCTGGACGGCAAATGGAAAGTGTACGACGTGATCGTCGAGGATATCAGCCTGACCGGCAACTATCGCAACCAGTTCAACCGCGTGATCAACAACCAGGGCTATCCGCAACTGGTGCGGATGCTGCAAGACAAGCTCCAGCAGATCAAGGCGTCGGAAGGCACCTGAGGGCTGAGCGGCGCCAGCCGCAATGGACCCTTTAGCGCCATGCTGATGCCATCGGGCACAGCCTCAGTGGATCCCTAGCACGCGGAATCCGTTGCCCTCCAGTGCATCCATCACCGGCTTCATCGCATCGGCCCGAATTACCAGGTAGTAGACGCGCTCGTCTTTCCAGCGATCGCGATAGGTGCCTAGACCCAGAATCTCACCGCCGGCGGACTGAATGGCTTGGGTCGCGCTGGGCAGGTCGCGCGGCGGTCCGGGATCCAGCATCAGGTCGATGCGTGTCGTGTTTTCCTCTGCGGCGCCAAAGATTTCCACGAACGCGCCCAGCAGGTCGGTGGTGGTGATGATTCCGACCAGGCGGTCCTTGTCCACCACCGGCAGGCCGCCGATCTTGCGCTCCAGCATGATTTCCGCGGCCTCTTCCATGGTCGTGTCGGGGGTGACGGTGATCGGGTTCTCGGTCATCGCGCCGGTGACGCGGGTGTCGGTCAGATGACCCTGATGTTGGCGGACGTCGTGATCGGAGAGCATCCCGACCAGTTTGCCGTTGTCGACAATGGGCAGATGACGGAAATTGCCCGAATGCATCTTGGCCGCGGCTTCGGCCAAGGTATCCCTGGGCGTGGCGGTCGCGGGGTTCTTTCTCATGCGGCTGGCTACTAGCATTTCATCTCCCTCATCGATCTGACGCGCTCAAGTCAGGTGCTAATAGCCTAAGCAAACTGCTTGCCATAGCCGCATCGCCGCATGTCCCATCACCCGGGCCGATCTGGATGTCGTGTTAAGTTGGCGTGGCTGCAGACCTGGATGGCCGGGGTTAGCAACCGATGCCGGCAGGCTCGACGCAGGGCGTTGCGAACCGAAGTTTCGAACGTCGTCTTTCATCGCGACAATTCGATTTCGTCAGGGAACACGAAGGTGGTTGCGCCGTCGGCAAACTTCACCAGGTACATGTGCCGTTCCAGGTTGAGCACTTCGCGCACAATGATTGGGGTTTCGCTGAATCTGCTGCGCCCACTGCGGTCCCGAATCGGCCGGCACAAGCGACAGGGTTTGCCAATTACCTCCAGGCTTCCGGCAGTGGCAGTGGTGGATGGGTCCATGGTCCGATAACCTCTGAAAAGCCTAAAGCAGGTTTCGTGCCAGCGTCCTCAGGCCGAAACTGTCGCCTTCTTCCCTCTACCCCAGCCGAATTTTTACCCGATGCCTGAAAACGCACAACTTGTTCGATTCCGTCATCCCACCAATATGCCTCCTAAATCCATGGAACGGGTTCCGCTCGCCTCATTCGGGCAGGACCGGCGATGGTTCCGGAGCACGGGCAATCGATTGCTACCGCGCGCAATCGGTTCTACTGTGCGAGCAGATGACGCGGCAGGACGGCGACGACATTTTTCGCGAAATCGAGCACACCGGCGACGTCGGGATCGACATCGAGGCGGACAGCCGTGCCGAGTTGTTTCGCCGCGCGGCGATCGCAATCGCCCGCCTGATGGTGGACACGGCCGGGGTGCGCGCACTGGAAAGCCGTAACCTGTCGGTGGCCGCTGCCACTGACGTTGATTTGATGCACGACCTGTTGAGCGAGCTGCTGCGTTGCTTCGTGGTTGACGGCTTCGTGTGGTCGGATGCGACGGTCGAAGAGGCGGACGGCGGATTGAAGGTCAGCCTCTTTGGCGAGCCGTTCGATGCCGCCCGCCACGAGTTCCATCAGGAAATCAAAGCGGTCACCTACCACCAACTGGCCGTGCGCCACGAGCGCGGCCGATGGTTCGCGCGGGTGATCTTCGACGTTTAGTCGAAAACCTTCAGTTCGACGGCACAACGCGACGGGCGGAAGCGGCAAAGCTATGGAGTCGATGCGCGATTGGCCGATTCTATAGCCAGGTGTTCGGGGAAATAGCGGCAGGCTGACGTCGCCCCGTTGCTCCAAGCCACTGCGCACCCGCGCGAACAGCGCGACCTTGTGATCGGCTAGGTCCAGCACTCGCAGACCGGCAAAACGCTTTGTTCCAACTCCATGCTCTGCCTCCGGTATGCCCCGTGTCGGCCGCGCCGCTTATGCTCGGTCATCGCGCGGTTTGGCATCAAGCGAGCCGGGCAAAAAGCTCCGCAATTGTGCCGAAGGGACGCGCACAGGCTGGGGCGAGCGCAAATAGAGTTGCAAATGCTCGGCGCTTTTCGGTATTGCTTCTTGTTGCAGTATTTTGATACAAACTGCACGGTCCGGGGTGCCTGCCTTGAGAGAGGCGGTGTGGCTCGCCGGGAGGTGTTGAGATGACGAGAAAACACGCCGTGCCGATGGGCCTGGGAATCGTTGCCGCCCTTTCGGTGCTCATCATTCCCGCATCCGCGTTCGCGCAAAGTTCAGGCCCTGCGCCGACGGTATCCTATCCGTCGGGCTTCGCGGTGTCGCCGCCGCTCTCCAGTATCCACGAATCGGAAAGCGCGGGGCCGCCGGAGTTAAAGATTCACGCGCGCCGGCCGCTGCCCAGGCATCTGGCGGCGCAGGCCGGTCAGCAAAACGCCTCCGACCGGGCTTTGCAGACCGCCGCGGGCAGCCGTCTGGCGGTCAGGGAGAATCCGAACTTTCCGGGTCTGGGCGAAGCCGGCGCCATTCCGCCGGACCCCAACATCGCGGTGGGACCCAATCACATCGTGCAGGTGGTCAACTCCCAAATCGCCGTCTTTACCAAGGGCGGGAGCATTTACTCGGGCTATCCCAAGTCGCTCAGTTCGCTGTGGAGCGCGATGGGCGGCCCATGCGCGACCAACAATGCCGGCGACCCGGTAGTGCAATACGACCGCGCTGCCAACCGCTTTGTCGTCACGCAACTGGGCAGCCTGAATTCGCCGTATTCGCAGTGCTTCGCTGTTTCGGCGAGCGGGGATCCGACCGGCTCCTACTATCTGTATTCCTACAGTTTCGGCAGCAACCTCAACGACTACCAGAAAATCGGCGTGTGGCCGACGGCCACCAACTCCGCGTATCTGGCCACCTACAACCTGTTCGCCAACGGCAACTCCTTCGTCGGTGCCGACCTGTGCGCGTATGACCGCGGCGCGATGCTTTCGGGGGCGGCCTCGGCCGCCTTTGTCTGCTTCACGCTGTCGGGCGACGGCGGCTACCTGCCCTCCGACCTCGACGGCCCGACCGTGCCGGCCGACGGCACGCCCGGCTACTTTCTGACCTTCGAGACGCTGAGCAGCTTGCGCCTATATCAGCTCTCGCCCAATTTCGCCAATCCCGCCAGCTCCACGCTCAGCGCCGCAACCGACATCACGGTGGCGTCCTTCAGCGAGGCCTGCGGCGGCGGAAGTTGCGTGCCGCAGCCGGGCACCAGTCGCCAGCTCGACTCGCTGGGCGACCGGCTGATGTATCGGCTGGCCTATCGTGTCTTCCCCGACCATCAGGCGATGGTGGTCAACCATTCGGTCGCGGCGGGAACGAGCGTGGGCGTGCGCTGGTACGAGTTGCGCCGCACCAGCGGGGCTTTCAGCCTCTACCAGCAGGGCACTTTCGCGCCCGATTCCTCCTACCGATGGATGGGCAGCATCGCGATGGACCAGGTGGGCGACATGGCTTTGGGCTACAGCACGTCCTCCACCAGCCTCTACCCGTCGATCAACATCACCGGGCGCACGCCGGGTGATCCGCTGGGCACGATGGAAGCGGAAACCGTCCTCCAGCCCGGCAATGGCGCGCAGACCGGCTACTCGCGCTGGGGCGATTATACTTCGATGCGGCTCGATCCGAGCGACGACTGTACATTCTGGTACACCGACGAATACTACCCGGTCACCTCCAGCTACGTGTGGTATACGGCGATCGGTTCGTTCAAGTTCGCCAATTGCACCGGCTCAGCCGATTTCACCGTCGCCGCGACCGCGGCGCCGCTGTCGTTTACGGCCGGGACCGGCGGTACTGCGAACGGAACCGTGACCGTCAGTTCGTTGAACAATTTCAGCTCGGCGGTAAACCTGGCTCTAAGCGGATGTCCGCCGTCGGCGACCTGCACCCTGGGCAGCGCCAGCCTTACTCCGCCGCTTAATGGCTCGACGTCGACCAGTTTGAAGATCGTAATCGCGGCCGCCACGCCGGCGGGTTCTTACCCGATTACGGTTACCGGTACCAGCGGCAGCCTGACCCATTCCAGCAGTTTTACGCTGACCGTCGCCGCGCCGCCCGCCGACTTTACCCTCTCGGCTTCGCCGTCGTCCCTGACGGTGAAGCGGGGAACCAGCGGCAAGTACACGGTTTCTCTCGGCACGGTGAGTGGTTCGAGCTCCGTGAGTCTAAGCGTCAGCGGATTGCCAAAACGGACCAACGCGAGTTTCAGCCCCAATCCAGTCACTACTCCGGGCAGCTCCACCCTGACGGTTTCGGTCAACCGTCCGGCCAGCACCGGAACCGCCACGTTGAGGATCACCGGCAACAACGGCAGTTTTACCCATTCGACTTCGGTAACGCTTGTGATTCAGTAAATCCGCGCTTTGCGCCGCCGGCAGGCTTCGAGGCCTGACCGGCGGCCCAGCGCCGCCTGCCAGCGGCCCTCAACGGAAGAAGCAGGAGAAGCCCACTACCATTCCTCCCGGCGTGTTGATACTGACGTTGGTGCTGTTGCCGCTTTGGTTTCCGTTCAATCCGCCATTGGAAACATGCTGGGCCTCAAGGCCCACATAAAGGGCTTTTCGACGATCGATAAAATATGCCACTCCGACCTCGCCGAGGATCAGCGCCATAAAGGGACCCTTTAGCTTGCTGTCGTCGTGCGCGTGGCCGACGTTAAGGTCGGAATAGCCGGGGCCGATGGCTGCGCCTATCCAGGGTACGAACGGCCCATAGCCGAGGCGAACGAAGTAGTATTTCAACTCCAACAGCAGGCCGGCGAAATTCTGATGTACGGTGTTGAAGCGCTCGAAGGCCGGTTCAAGACCCACCTCCAGGGCGCCGTCCAGAGCGCCGTGCAGCAAGTTCTGATCGTGAAGCACCCCGAACGGCAGCAGCGACACACGCGCGCCGACGTTCCAGGCGTTGAGATAACCGCCCGCCATCCGGCCGGTGCTGAAATGCACCAGCGCACCCTCCACCGACACGACTTTGCTCATCGGCGGGAACGCGTCGTCGGGGTCGAAGGCGCCGGCGCCCGGGGCACAGGCCAGGAGCAGAAAGCACAGGGCCAACAACGTCAATGCGCGCGCGACCACGACATTTAGGCACGTATGTAGGTATAAATAGTATTGTGCAGCGAGAAGATTATTTATTCAACTTAAGACCGGCACAGTAGAATTGCGCTTCGCGCATCGCTTGACCGGTTGAGCCGCACCGCAGAGTACGGGTAGGGTTCTGGTAGTCGCGCGGGGCATGGCATGCAGGAGCACATCAGGGCATTCGTGGCGATTCGGTTGTCGCCCGAGGTGGAGGACGCTGTCGCCCGCTTTCAGGCGGGCCTGCGCAGACTGGGCGGCGATATCTCCTGGACGAATCCGGAGAACTTCCACCTGACACTGCGCTTTCTGGGCAACCAGGTGCCGCTGGCGGTCGTCGAACAGATGATCGAGGGGCTGCGGCCGGTCGCGGCCGCCATCGCACCGTTTATGGTGCGGGCGCGCGGCGCCGGCGCTTTTCCCTCGCTCCACCGTCCGCGCGTCATCTGGGTGGGACTGACCGACGGCGAACTCGGTGCGGTTGCGCAACAGGTCGAAGCACTAAGCGTCAGATGCGGCCTGGAACCCGAGCCCCGCCGCTTCAATCCCCATCTGACAATCGGGCGGGTGCGCAAGCCCACGCGCAATCCGCGCATGCAGGAGGCGTTGCAAGCCGCCGCCGAGCGCGACTTCGGCAGTTGCCTGATCACATCGATGGCGCTCTACCGCAGCCATTTGTCTCCCCAGGGCGCGAAGTACGAAGCGCTAGCGACGCTGCGTTTTGGAGGTTAGCCAGGCTCCCGCCGCGCGTCAGGGTCGGCTTTAGTCCTCGAAAGTAGTGCGTTCAGCCCTGCCAGCACCTCCTCGACCAGCGCGCGGCCCGTTCGACGAAATAAGCCCTGCGAGCGCCCCGTCCAGGTTCCTGACATGGTCAGCTGTGGACAGGCGTCACGGCGCAGGCATAGCGCCTTGCAGGTTGTTTTGTGGCAATATGTCTGCGTCGATCCTCGATGCGGGAAACGGTCAATTACAGGGTCGGCGGGGTGTTTTAACGTGGCGCAGGACACGAAAGGCAAGGCGCTGGAAATCGCGCTCAGCCAGATCGAGAAGCAGTACGGCAAGGGCTCGATCATGAAACTGGGCGAAGAGGCGATCGAAACCGACATTGCGGTCATTTCCACTGGCTCGCTCGGTCTGGATATCGCCCTGGGTGTGGGCGGCTTGCCGCGCGGACGCGTAGTCGAGATCTACGGCCCCGAATCTTCGGGCAAGACCACGCTGGCGCTTGAATGTATCGCCGAAGCGCAGAAGATGGGCGGGATCGGCGCTTTTATCGACGCTGAGCACGCGCTGGACGCGGGCTACGCGCGCAAACTGGGCGTGCGCGTCGAGGATTTGCTGATCTCGCAGCCCGACAACGGCGAGCAGGCGCTGGAAATCGCCGAAACGCTGGTGCAGTCGGGCGCGATCGACGTGCTGGTGATTGACTCGGTGGCCGCGCTGGTGCCGCGCGCCGAAATCGAAGGCGAGATGGGCGAGCCGCAGATGGGCCTGCAGGCGCGGCTGATGTCGCAGGCGCTGCGCAAGCTGACCTCGATTATCGCCCGCTCGCGCACCATCGTGATCTTCATCAACCAGATCCGGATGAAAATCGGCGTGATGTTCGGCAACCCCGAGACCACCACCGGCGGCAACGCGCTGAAGTTCTACTCCTCGGTGCGAATCGACATCCGGCGGGTGGGGGCGATCAAGTCGGGCAACGACGTGATCGGCTCGCGCACCAAGGTCAAGGTGGTCAAGAACAAGGTCGCACCGCCCTTCAAGGAGGCGGAGTTCGACATCCTGTACGGCTCAGGGATCTCCAAGGAAGGCGAGCTGGTCGATATCGCCGCCGAACACAACATCATCGAAAAACTCGGCGCCTGGTATTCCTATAAAGGCGAGCGCATCGGGCAGGGACGCGAGAACGCGCGCGAGATGCTCAGGAACAACCCCGTGATGGCGGCGGAGGTCGAAGCCGCGGTGCGCGACAAGTTGATGCACAAGGCGCACGCCGAAGCGCCGGTCCAGTAGGATTCACACGCGGCGCGCCAGACGTCGGGCGAGCGCCTTGCGCCCTTCTTCCAGTGCGATCATCAAGGGTGCGAAGGCGGCCAGCAAAACCCATTGGCGGGCGTCAAGCGGCGTCATGCTGAAGATGCGCGACAACGGACGGACGTAGATAAGCGCCATCAGCAGGACAAATTCCACCGCGATACCGGCCAGCACCATCGGATTGCTCGTCAGCCCCAAACTGCGGACGGATTGAAGCGGACTGCGGCACGACAGCACATTGCCGGCCTGGCAGGCGACGATGCCGGCCAGCGTCATGGTGGTGGCCGCCAGATAGATCGGCCCGCGCGAGGGCATCGGCAGCCCCGGACGCCATCCGCCCTGGTAGATCGCCAACAGGTAGCCGCCCAGCACCATCGCCGATTCGACCAATCCCAGCCACAGATAGACGCGCACGATGGTGGCGCGATTGAGCAGCCGCTCATCGCGCCGGCGCGGCGGCCGCTTCATGATGCCGGGCTCGGGCGCCTCCATCCCCAGGGCGAGCGCGGGCAGGAGGTCGGTGCCGAGGTCGATCGCCAGCACCTGCATGACGGTCAGGGGCAGCGGAAACTTCAGCAGCACGAAAGCGATAAAGGCGGCAGCCTCAGGCACGTTGTGAGTCAGGATGTAGGTCAGGAACTTGCGCACATTGTCGTACACGCCGCGCCCCAATTCGACCGCGCTGATGATCGCGGCAAAATTGTCGTCGGTCAGAATGATGTCGGCGGTGGCGCGGGCCACATCGGTACCGGTGGCGCCCATCGCCACGCCGATATCAGCCTGCTTGAGCGCGGGCGCGTCATTGACGCCGTCGCCGGTGACTGCGACCACGTCGCCGCGCCGCTGCAGGGCTCTGACCAGGCGCAGCTTGTGGTCGGGGATGACGCGCGCGAACGCCACATCGTTGCGGTCCAGCGCGTGGTCCAGCGCCAACTCGCTCATCGCCTCCAGTTCGGCGCCGGTTATGATGCGGCAGCGATCGGGCAACAGCCCGATTTCGCGGCCGATGGCAGCCGCCGTGTGGCCGTCGTCTCCGGTCACCATCACCACCCGGATTCCGGCCGCGCGGCAGGCGGCGATGGCGGCGGGCACCTGGGGCCGCGGCGGGTCTTCCATCGCCACCAGCCCCATCAGCGTAAGCTCCTTCTCGACCTCTTCGGCGCGCCAATGACGGTCATGCGGCTGCGCTTCCAGACGGCGCATCGCCACCGCCAACACTCTCATCGCGCGGCCGGCAAAGTCGTCGTGCCGGTCCTGGATGGTCTGCCTGAGCCGCTCATCCAACGCCAGTGCAGCGCCGTCGCCACTGATGGTCGTGCATCGCGGGAGCAACTCGCTGAGCGCGCCTTTAACGCAGGCCACGGGCGCGCCGTCGATTTCCTGGATGGTAGTCATGCGCCGGCGCACCGAGTCGAAAGCCAGTTCCGCCAGGCGCGGCCACGAAGCCAGCGCGTCGCGGCTCAGGCCCGCCTTGGCGCCGGCAGTGAGAATCGCCGCCTCGGTCGGGTCGCCCACGGCCGACCAACGCGCCCCAGGCCGCGCGGGCGCCACCAACTGGGCGTCGCAGCACAACGCCGCGGTCCGCAGCAGGTTCTTCAATCGCGTCAATTGCGGGTCGGCCCCGCGCAGCACCTCGATGGTGCCGACCGGTTCGTAGCCGACGCCGCCGATTCGATATGCGCAACCGGCGGTCCAAACCTCGCGAACCGTCATTTCGTTCTCGGTCAGCGTGCCGGTCTTGTCGGTTATGATAGTGTTGGTCGCGCCCAGCGCTTCCACTGCCGATAGGCGTTTGACCAGCGCGTTGCGCGCCGCCATCTTGCGCACCGCGATGGCGAGCGCCATGGTCAGCGTGGGCAGCAACCCTTCGGGCACGTTGGCCACTATTATTCCGATCGCAAACAGCAGCCCTGCCAGCGGCGGCAATCCGCCCAGCAAAGTGCCGAGCACATAAAAGACGATGCCCATGCCGACCGAAAGTATCGCGATTACCCGGGTTACCTGCGCGACCTCGCGCTCCAGGGGGCTGGGCCGCTCGGGCAGCGCCTGGGCCAGGGCCGCGATGCGGCCGAACTCGGTGGCTGCGCCCACCGCGAAGACCACCGCCTCACCGCGCCCGGCCACCACCGAAGTTCCCGCGAACACCAGGTTAGCCAGCATCGCCGGGGCCCGCCCGTCGGCCGCCATAGCATGGGCAAAGCGCGGCATCGGACGCGACTCGCCGGTCAGCGGCGAGTTGTCCATGCGCAAGCCTTGGGCCTCGATAAGGCGGGCGTCGGCGGGCACCGATTCGCCTTCGGTCAGGATCAGGACGTCGCCGGGGACCACGTCGGAGGCCGCGATGGTCTGCAAACGCCCCTCGCGGCGTACCGTGACTTGATGGGGCAGCAGCTTTTGCAGCGCCTCGGCGGCGCGCTCGGCCGCGTACTCCTGCCAGAAACTAAACAGACCATTGATCGCGATCACGGCGATAATCGCCGCCGCCACCTGCGGTGTACCCAGCAGCCAGGACAACGCGGCCGCCGCCCACAGCAAAAGCGCCAGCAGATGGCAGAGATTGGCGCCCAGGTCGAAATACCACGGACGGCGCGGGGGAGCCGGCAACTGGTTGGCTCCGAAGCGCAAACGGCGGACCGCGACTTCAGCGGTGGTCAGGCCGCCGGGCCCCGTTCCGAGCGCGGATAGCACCTCGTCGGGCGCCAGGCTTGCCAGCCAGACCAGCCTCGGCGCCTGCGCATCGGAGTCGAGGTAAGGATGGCGCCGCCGTTCGCGGCGCTTGAAACTGGGGAAGAAGTTGCGATTCACCGGGCGCAACCTTGCCGGCGAGCGCAAACGCGGTCGCCCTGAGCGGATTATGCTCCCAATCGCAGATGAGAAGAATGAGCAACGCCTCTGTGAACCGGCGGCGCGGGGCCCGGCTCAGGCTTCGGCGGCCGCCAGTATGCTCTCCGCCGCGAGGGTCAAATGCTCCAGGGAGTTGCTCTTGGTCAGGCAGGCGTCGAATCCCGCGTTCATCGCCTGCGAGAACAAGCGGTCCGAGGGCATCACGGTGAACAGAATCGCCCGGCAATGAGGCCATCGGCCGCGCACGCTGCGCAGCACCTCCAGCCCGTCGCCCCATCCCAGAGAGTAATCCGCCACCAGCAGGTCGCAGGGCCCTTCGGCAACGGCCTCCTCAAATTCTTTCATACTGGAACCGACCACACGCAGATTCGCGTCGGGAAAAGCCTTGGTCAGAGCCCGTGTCAGGAGCAGGCGGTCGATCGGAGAATCATCCACGACCAGGAGTCTCACTTAGCAACCCTCCCCAAAGGTTGATGATGCCGCTCGCCAATCACAGCAGCCCGTGGCGATTGGCGGCCCAAAGGCCGCACTCAAAGACCGAGCCCGGTCCGGCGTGCGCGCCTACCGCTCAAGTAAAGCCAATCGGTCCAACTTTTCGAACTTTACAGCGCCGGAAAGTCTTTGCGAATCTCTGTTCGCCGCAGGCAGTGAATCAACCCCCCAGCGTCCGCGCACCTAACAAGCCACAAAATGTTTGGTAATGCAATATCTTGAGCCAAAGCAAGAAGTTCAGTGGCCGGGCAAATGCTCCCACTGCGCGGCGCATTGGAGAATATCCAGCGGCTGCCCTGCTTCCAACGCCTGGTATTTCAGCCAGAACGAAACGTCGATCAGCGCGCTTTGCTTCGGCTCCGCAGCGTTGCTCCATCGATTACACGCAGCCGGTCCGCCGTTGTAGGCCGAATAGGCCGAGCGCGCCAAATCGTCCGCGCTGGCCGCGACGCCGTGACCAGCTGCAAAGCGCGCGCAGTCATGCAGGCGGCGCAGCAGGATTTGCGCGCCCGCGCCCGCGTTGTAAGCAATATCCCATTTGAGCCGCGGGATGCTGTAGAAGCCGCGCCACACGTACTCGTTGATCTGCATCAGGCCGATGTCGTGAGTCGATGACTTGAGGTAGGTGATGCGTCCGGCTTTGCGCACGAACTGACGCCAACAGCTCTCCTGCCATGCCACGCTGCGCACCAGGCGGCGCGTGGTGCGGCCGTACTGCGCCGCCAGATAGTCGTCGTCGATTTCGCGCGACGTGCTTAAGTCCAGCAGCTGTCCGACGTCGGCCGAATACTGCGGCAGGTTGGAAGGCTGCGGGACCTTGCGGCGCAGCCGGCCGGCGACCGCGCGGATTTCCCCATCGATCGTCACGACTTGCATCGCGCCCAACGCCGGGGGCGCGAGCCATCGTCCGAGCAGCGCTACAAAATCGCCGGACAGACCGATGGCCGAGGAGCGACCGCCATCGGCGGACGGCACCTTGTCAGGTGCGTCGTCGGGTTCGATACGCAGCGCGTCGGGAGTCGTCACCGGCGGCCGGATGTTGAACATTTTCTGCAGTTCGGGATCCTCGGCGAAACTGAAGGCCAGCGGATCGGCGCGCAGCCGCGGCGCCATAATGTGCGCCAGGGCGCGCAAATCGGCGGCCGTGATGCGCATCCCCAACGCCGGCGCCGCCTGGTCAAAAGCGATCAGCGCGTCGCCGGCCGAAATGAAGCTCAGGAACTGCAGCGTTTGATTGCCCAACAGGCCGCGGGCCGCAGCCTTTTGAACAATCGCATCAAAACGGCTCCAGGTATAGATGAACAGCAGCCTCACTGGATCGGGGCCGCCGGCGGGCTGCGGCCGGCTCAGGACCTGCACCAGGCGATGGCGGCTATCGAGCAACAGATCGAGCAGGTCGTCGCGAAACTCCTTGTCGGCGGCCGATGCGCCCAGTTGCTTGACTGCAAAGACCACGAACGCATCCCACTGGTCCAGCGCTTTTTCCCACGTGTCGATGTCGGCCTGGGTCAACGCTTCGCTGCGTGCCGCCACGGCCGGGGCGCGCAACCCTGACGGAAGCGCAATCCGCAGCGTGACGCGCAGCCCGCGCTCGGTCGCGACCGTCGGCGGCAGGGTCGACAGGGCGGCAAGCGCGTGGTCCAGGTCGGCGCGATATTGATCGGGTGCGCCCGCGGCGATCAACTGCGTAATCTGCGTCAGCGGAGTTTTCAGGTCGAAAGAAAACTGCTCCAGGTAGGGAATGAAATAACCCTTGATCAGATCGAAACCGCGGCCGGCCAGCAGCGTCTTTTGGTGCTGGGAGTTGTACAGGTTGAGCTCCTGGATGCGAAATTTAACTTTCCAATCCGGGGTGACATACGGCGCGGCCACGGCCTGGGCGATGCCGCGCCAGGTGACGGCGTCAAGGCATTGGGCGCCCAACTGGGTGCCGACGTTTAAGTCGGCGTCGGACTCCAGGCGCAGCAGCGCGCCGTCGCGCGAAAAGCGGGGGTTTTCGGCGTACAGATAACGGCAGCCGGACTCCTGCCACAGGTCGGCGCGATGGCCGGGACCGTTGTACAGTTGGGCCTTGAGCGCCTCATTCAGAGTCAGGTACGGAATGGTCAGGGGAACACTAATTTGAGCCGCCCAAGCGGCCGACCAGGCCGACACACCGACCGCCGTCGCTACCCAAAGCCCAAACACTAACCGGGCGCGACATCTTCTCATCTGCCATCCAAGCTAGCGCTTTGTGCAGGGCAATCACAACGCAATTGCGCGACGGCGCGCACGATGGGCGCCCTATCTGATCTCCACCGTAACCGGGCCGCGCTTGCCGAGGATTTCGATCGCCGGCACTTCCGGAGTGCGGCGCACCAGGAGTGAGACCGCCCCGCCGCCCACCTTGAGATTTTCGATTTTAATCCAGTCCAGCCAGCTTGGCATTGCCGGAGCATCAATCACCAGCTTGCGGTCGAAGCCGTTTACCTCGATTCCCAGCATCGCCTGCAGAAACATGAAGATGCTGGCCGCGGACCAGGCCTGCGGATGGCAGGCCACGGGATAAGGAACCGGCCCCATCCGCTCATCGCGCGTAAATCCGCAGAAAAGCTCGGGCAGACTGCCACTGTTGAGATACAACGACGCGTCGAGCAAGCCTTCGAGCATCCGCATGACACCCGTGGACTGACCGACGCGGGCCAGACCGGCGGCGGCCAGGGCGTTATCGTGCGGCCACACCGAACCGTTGTGATAGCTCATTGGGTTGTAGCGCCGCTCCTGGGAACTTAGCGTCCGCAGGCCCCATCCGCTGAACATTTCATCGCTCATCAAACGCTCGGCAAGCGCCGCTCCGTGCTCGGAGTCCACAATCCCTGCGGCCAGGCAATGAGCGGCATTGGACGACATCACGCGGCAGGGAGATTTGTCACCGTCAAGCGCCAGTGCAATCGTCCGTTCATGGTCGAGCCAGAAGTCGCGCAAAAAAGCCGACTTAAGGGCGGCCGCTCGCTCGCGCAGGGAGTCGGCCACGGCTTGGCGGCCCAGCCGTCTGGCCACCTGCGCAACCGACGTGTAGGCGGCATAGACGTAGCCCTGGACCTCGCACAGTGCGATGGGCGGCCGCGCCAGGTCGCCATCCGCGTGTGAGATGGCATCAAAGGAATCCTTCCATCCCTGGTTGGCGAGGCCGCGCGGGGTCTCGCGCAGGTATTCGACAAACAGATCGCTGTCGCGGTCGCCCCATTGGACGATCCAGTCAAGGGCCAGTTCGGCGTGCTTCCACAAGTCATCGGCCAGTTGCAGGTCGCCGGTGGTCGCCACGTAACGCCCCAGCAGCCAAAGGAACAGCGGGGTGGCGTCGACGCTGCCATAGTAGCGGCCGAAGGGCACTTCGCCGGTCGCCGCCATTTCGCCACCGCGAATCTCGTGCACAATCTTGCCCGGCTGTTCGTCGCGCCGGTCATTGACTTCCGAACCTTGGAGGCTGGCCAGCGTCTTGAGCGTGCCGGCCGCAATCGCGGGGTTAAAGGGCAGCGTATACAAGGCGGTCAGGATACTGTCGCGGCCAAAGAGCGTGGCAAACCACGGAATTCCCGCCATCAGAAACGTGCCTTCAGGTGAGTAGCGGATAATCGAGGTCAAATCGGCTACCGAATGGCGCAGCAGAAGATTCATCGATTCGGCGCTGGTGGTGATTCTGCTCCATCCGGCGTCCAGTTGCGCGATCTCTGCGCGACGTCGCGCCAGCGCCTCTTCAAAGCGGGCCGGATGGGCAGGGCGTGCGGTTGATTTTTCGCATCCGCCGCTGATGCGTACTTGCAACTCTTTCTGCTCATCGGGTTTGAGCGTGAGGCGAAACGACGCGCGCCCCGACTCCAGCGCCGCCGGTTGCGGCTCGAAAACAAGCTCGGTAAACCGTTGCGCTCCATCCAGCCCTCGGTAGGAGAATCGCACCCGGCCGGCATCCACCTCGACTGGCAGGTAGGTGCCGCGGCGGACTCGCCGTAGTCCGCGGACCTCAAAAAGGTCGGCGAAATCAACCTCGAACAGAAAATCCATCGGCACTTCGATCTGCAGCGGCGCGTAGTTGCGGACCATCAGCTTGTGAAAGAGCGCCGCTCCGGCGATCACCCAGTTGCGCTCGATCTGGATCGAGTTGCGCGGCAGCCGGATATCGTCACCCTGGAAGGTCAGATCGGGATTGCTTAAATTGACCCGCAATTGCGCATTTTCACGGCTTGTATAGGAATTGAGATAATAGGGCACTTCGCCGGCGACCTTCAGCTCAAAACGGCTGAGATAGCGGGTGTCGCGATGGAAAAACCCCAGCGGTTCCAGCGGCGACTGCAAGATGTCGCCGCCGACTTCGAAGACTGCAAAGCTCTCGCCGTCGACCAAAACGCGCGTGGAGCGCCGCGAGGTCAACGAGGAGGCGAGAATATAGAAGTCCGAGCCGACCTTTATTACGGTTTGAGTTTCCTGCTGGGGTTCACGCCGTTTCAAGGCCCGGGTGCCATCGCTGTGCTGCTTCATCCGCAACCGCCCCGATCATTCCATCGGCCGCTCGCCGGCGCATGATCGCGCCAGCCCGCCGCCCGATGGTTTCTATACCAATAGCCTACGACGGGCTTCAGGTCATTGGTAGTACATTGCCTGGACGCGCCTTTGCCTGCGGCTGGTCTTGTACGAGCCGGGGACGGCTTCACTGATGGACGATCAGGTCGGCCAGCGACTGCTCACAATGCAGGCGCTTGATCGCCTCGGCCAGCAGCGGCGCGATGCTGGCGACCTCGATGGGCAGAGCGGGATGGGCGGCCGCGGCCACGCTGTCGGAAAAGACCAGGCGCTTGAGCGGCACGCCGCCCAGGCGCTCGATCGCTTCGCCAACCAGCAATGCATGTGTGGCTACGACGCACGCGGGCGGCACAGCTCCGGCGTCAAGCAGGGCGCGAATCGCCGCTGCCACGGTGCCCGCGGTGCTGACCATGTCATCGACGATCACCGGAACACGCCCTGCTACCTCGCCGACGATCCCGTGCACCTCCACTTCCCGCCCCGACAGCCGCGTCTTGTGCACCACCGCCATCGGTTGGCCCAGCGCCCGTGCGTAGCGCTCCGCCAGCTTGACGCCGCCCAAATCGGGCGACACGACAACACAATCCGCACCGAGCAATGGCGCAGCCGTCCTGGCCAGGATGGGAACGGCAGTCAGATGCTCCAGCGGGATACTCATGAAGCCTTCCAATTCGGGCGTGTGCAGGTCCACCGCCACGACGTGGGCGATGTGAGCGGCGGCGAACAGGTCAGACGTGATGCGCGCGCCCACCGGCTCACGCCCTTTGCCGCGGCGGTCCTGGCGCGCGTAGCCGAAATAGGGAACGATGGCCGTGATGCGGCGCGCGCCCGCCCGATGGCACGCGTCGGCCAAAAACAGCAACTCCATCAGATGCGCATCGGCGGGCGGCGACGTGGACTGGATCAGGTAGACATCGTGTCCGCGTACGCTTTGCTGGATCTCGACGTGCAGTTCACTGTCGGGAAAGCGCGCGAGCACCCGTTGGCCCAGCGGTACGCCAACCTCAGCGGCGATCGCTTCCGCCAGCGGCTGATTGGCCCCACCCGAGAAAATCACGATAGCCATGCAGCCCAGCTTAGTCTTGAAGGTTGCAAAGCGCTAATTGGCCGCTCCAATGATCGTCTGCTGCCAGACCTGGGAGGCAAGTTCGGGATGTTGCCGCAGGCCGTTGCCGACTACGCACAGCACCGCGTTGCCGCGATACTCCACCCGATGCGCCGTCGCAGGGCCGTGCAGCCGGTCCAGGATCGAAGAATAGACAGCCGCGAACTGAGCTGCACCGGCCGCATCGCCGAATACCACCATCCATACCACGGTTACCGCGCCGCCCTGCTTGAGAATCGCCATCCGGTCGCCGGCCCATCGTTGGGCCAGGCTAAGATAGCCGGAGTTGGCGGCAAGATTGCGCTCGAGGATGACGCTCAGCAGCAACTCGCCGTAGCTATCGGTGTGAATCAGCGCCGCCGCGGGCAGCGCGGCCTGATATCCGGCAAGTTTGATTTCGACCGGCAATCGATGCAAATCGAAATACAGCCGCGGATCGATTATCTGCGCGGTCGACACCGGCGGGTTGCGGTAGAGCGCATCCACCGCCCGCCATCCGCCGCGCCGATAAGCCTCGGCTACGAACTTGATTCCCTGGGTGTGGGTGAAGATCTTGGGCACCGCCAGACCCGCAGGAACCTCGTAGTCGTGTGCCCCCGCCGTCATCCGCCGCGTCCAGCCGTCAAGGTTGGCAACGAACCGGTTGACAACGGACACATCGATGCGATCGGCGGTATAGGCGACGGCGGCCAGCGTCGCGTCGCCTTCGATCACCGAGTCGAAGGCGGTTGCCCGATCTTCTTCGTCTTTCAGTTTTTCGTGCCAGCCTTCCAGATCGAAGTGTTGATCCTGCAAGGCGTGAGTTAGTTCATGCGCCAGGCTGTTGCCCAAGGGTCCATTTTCATTGGCCAGCCACGATATATCGATCGTGGCATGAGATGAGTCCCAGCCGCGTCCGATCAGCACGATTTCCTTGAGATGCTCCGAATAGACGCCGCCGAATTGCGTAACGACCTGCTTCATTATCGCCGATTCCAGATCAAAGCGCGGCGGAAATAAGCCGAGCACCGAACCGGCCATCCCGTCCGCCCGCAGCCGCTCGTCGCTGTAATCGCGTTTGAGGTCGTGCTCGATTATCTGTTGGGCCTCCTGCGCCTTGAGGGCCACGACCGGAACCGGCCTCTTAAAGGCCAGCCCGCGCAGGCGCTCAAGACGGGCATTGTCAAACTGCGCCCCGGCCACTTGCGCCGCGCAATCCGCAGCGCCCATCGTTGCCGTGAGAGCGAGCAGCAACGAGGCGATAAGGAAGACTCGCCTAACAGTGGCAAATCGAACCCGGCCTTTCGCCTCAGCCGGAATAGATTTCAAGTAGCCCCCGCTTTGCCGTCCGAATAGAGCGCAGACCATTACTCCGTTTTAGAGCAACACAGGCGCAGGCAAGTCAATGCTTAGCAAATTTTTCGAGATGCATTAGGTGAGGCCCATCGCCCTGCATTGTCGTGCGGCCCGCGGTGCCTGCCGCAAACGGGCAAGTATCATGTCGTGCAACTGTGTTCTTCAGCGGTGGCGCGAGCGAGGACGCTCGCGTCATTGGCGGGCAGGTCCGCCCGCCCCACTATTCGGCCGCCCCCCGGCCCAGCGCTGCTCAGTCAGCTTTTGGTGGGGCCAAGGGCTCCTGCGGCACCATCGGAAAAAGCGCCTGCGCGACGAAGTTCGACCGAAAAATTCCGGATCTTTTCGGGAGGGTTCGGAAGCTTGAAACCGCCTACATCGCCGAGGCGCGACGGCGGCGTTGCTCTTTGCGGCGGCGGCGTTGGGCTTCGGAGCGCTTGCGTTTGCGGCGGACGCTGGGCTTTTCGTAAAAGGCCCTTTTCTTCATCTCCTTGAACACGCCTTCCTTGGCGAGTTTTCGTTTGAGCACACGCATCGCCTGGTCCAAGGAGCCTTCGACTCTTATCTCCATTTACCCTCCCGTCGTCCGCAGTTGAGACTTGTAAACATAAGTCCGCCGCGCTGCCTGTGTCAATCAACCAAATGACTACGCGCCGCGATGACCCGGCAAGATTGCGTTGAATGCGCTCCTACGGCGGGCCGCAGGCCAGGAGCAGTTCACGCGCCGCCGATGGGCGTGAACTCCAGGTGCAGCGCCGCCAGTCCCCGCAGCACGTAGGTCGGCGTGTACTGGAAGCGCCGCGCGGCAGCGGGGCCGTGCTCGGCCTCGGACAGACGGATGTCGCGCATGCGGTCGAGAATCCGCTCCAGGCTCACCCGGGCCTCGGCCCGCGCCAGCGGTCCGCCCGGGCAGGCGTGGGCGCCGCGTCCAAAGGCGATGTGCTCGTTTGCATTGGGCCGATCGATGCGGAACTCGGCGGGGTTCTCAAACCGGCGCGGGTCGCGGTTGGCGGCGCCGTTGAGGATCATCACCGTAGTGCCCGCGGGAATCTCGACGCCGCCAACCCGGGTGGTGCGCAGGGCCAAACGGCAATCGGTCTTGACCGGGCTTTCGATGCGCAGCGTCTCGTCGATGAAGTTCGACATCAGAGTGCGATTGTCGCGCAGCGTCCGCTGGAGGTCGGGTCGCTCGGCGAGGATTTTGAGGGCGGAGGCCAGCAAGCGGGCGGTGGTCTCTTGTCCGGCGGCAAACAGGAAAGTGGCCGTGCGCACCACGTGAACGACATCGGGCGTGGAGCCGTCGGGGAACTTGGCCAGGGCAAGCTCGGTGAGGACGTCGTTGCGCGGTTCCCGGCGGCGGTCCTCGATGTAGGCGGTGAACCAACTGTCGAGAAACGCCAACGAGTTCAGGTTCGAGAACCGCTCGTCGTCGCGCTGGCGGATTGTGCCGGGCGGCGGATTGAGCCCCAGGCGGACGCGGAACAGGCGATGGTCCTCTTCGGGGACGCCCAGCAGGTCGGCGATGACCTGTACTGCGAACGGTTGCGAGTAGTCGTTGATGAACTCGCATCTTCCGTTGGCGATGAATTCGTCGAGCTGGCGGTCGGCCAGCCGCCACATGAACTCCTCGTTCTCGCGCAGCCGCCGGGGCGTGAGCAGGTGCATCAACAGGGCGCGCTGGTTGGTATGCTCCGGCGGGTCCATCGTCACCATGTGCTCGTTCATGGGCAGCCGGCTGCGGTAGCTGCTGACGAGGTCCCGGATGTCGTCACCCGCCGACTGCACCGGCAATCCGTGGAAGGGCCCGATGACCGAGTTGCAGGAGGAGAAAGTCTCGCTGTCGCGGTAGATCGCGACCGCTTCGTCGTACCCGGTGACCGCGATCACGCCATTGCGCGGCTCGCGCGCCACCGGCCCCTTCGAGCGCAGGTATTCGAAGTAGGGATATGGGTCCCCGATGAGGGACGGATCGGTGAAGAAATCAATTGAGTCGAACTTGCTCACTGTCAGCCCCCTCTCACGACGCTTGTCCCTTGTTCTGTGGGCTATCGCGCCGAATGTCTCCCTGGTCCTCTCCTGAAATCAGGAAAGGCGGCGGATTCTACCCACGTCTTTGTACACCATATGCTCAGGATTTTCACCTCGGCCGGGGCCGGTTGCACAGCCCGAAGTCATGGTTTAAAGGGGCGTAGGTGCCGCCAGCGGGCGCGATATCGCGGAGGTGCAAAGCATGGCCGAAGCAGAGGTTTCGGGCAGCGGGCCGCTTAACGGAATTTCAGTAGTGGAATGTGGCCAGGGCGTGTCCGCCGCGTTCGCGGCCAAGCTGATGGCCGACCTTGGGGCGGATGTCGTCAAGGTCGAGCCGCCGCACGGTGACGTCATGCGCCGGCGCGGACCGTTTCCCTCCGACCGCCCCGATCCCGAGCGCAGCGGGCTGTTTTTGTACCTCAACGCCAACAAACGCGGGGTCATGCTCGACCTTGGTACCGGGCCGGGACGCGCCGGGCTGGACCGGCTGCTGGAGCACACCGACATCCTGCTTCACAACGTGCCGCCCGCCGAGCAGGGCGCGCAGGGATTGCTGGCGGCCGCTCTCGCCGCGGCCCATCCGGAGCTGATCATTGCCGAGGTTTCGATCTTCGGTACCGGCGGGCCGCGCAGCCATTACCGGGGCTATGAGTTGCAGGCGTTCCACAGCGGAGGTGCGGCCTCGCTGACGCCGCACGGCGAACCGTCGGCGGTGCTGCCGCCGTTGAAGCTGTACGGCCATCAGGCGGAATTCCAGGCCGCGGCCCATGCCGCGTTCGCCGCGCTGGCTGCCTGGTGGCATCGCCGCCGCTCAGGCCTGGGCCAGCGCATCGATGTCTCCATCCAGGAGTGCATGACCGCATTCTTCGAACTGGCCTTCATCAACTACACCTATGCCGGCCAGCGCAACACCCGCGATACGCCCAAGGCCGTGGCGCCGTGGAACATCGTGCGCACCGGCGACGGATACATTTATTTTTGCTGCGGCGAGCAGGACCAGTGGCTGCGGCTGGTCGAGCTGATGGGCAATCCGCCGTGGGCGCACGATGAGCGCTTCGCGGACGGCCAGCGGCGCGGCGAGAACTCCAAGGCGCTGCGCGCCCTGATGCAGGAGTGGGCGCGCGGATGGAATTTCCAGGACCTGTATCGCGAATGCGTCAGGCGGCGGATTCCGGCCGCGCCGCTCAACCGCATGGCCGATTTGTACGCCGACGAGGGTCTGGCCGAACGCGGCTTCTTCGTTGAACTGCCCCGTCGCGATGGCGGCGAACGGCCGATCCGCGTTCCCGGCGCGCCGTTCCGCTCGACCGCCGGCGGATGGGCGCTGCGCTCGCCCGCGCCGCGTTTGGGCGAACACAACGATGAAGTCTTTGCATCAGCCCCGGGTGCAAGCGGGAAATCCAAGCGGATTATCGGCAGCAGGGTGCCGCCCATCGAGCAGGCGCCGCCGCTTGCCGGCGTGCGCGTGCTCGATTTCTCCTGGATCTGGGCCGGTCCCTACACCACCCTGCAACTGGCGCATCTGGGCGCCGAGGTAATCCGCGTGGAGAGCGCCAAGCGGCCCTGCCTCAATCGTAGGCTGCCGCCGTACGCCGACGGCGTGCCGGGCTTCGACCGCGCGGCGAGCTTCTGCCAATGGAATCAGGGCAAGCGCAGCCTGGTGCTGGACCTGAGCAACCGGCGCGCGATCGAAATCGCGCACCAACTCATTCCTCATTGCGACATGGTGGTGGAGAACTTCGCGCCCGGCGTGGCCGAGCGGATGGGGCTTGGATACCGCCAACTGCGCGAGCGGCGTCCCGACCTGATCATGTTGTCGATCTCGGGCTACGGCCAGACCGGTGCGCGCCGCAACCTGCCCAGCTATGGCAACCTCTCCACCGCCGCGGCCGGCTTCAATTCGGTGCTCGGCTACCGGAGCGGCGATGCGCGCGAACTGGGCATCACGTGGGCCGACCCGGTGGCCGGCCTGTTCGGCGCCTTTGCGCTGATCGCCGCGCTCATCCATCGAGACCGCACCGGCCAGGGACAGTACATCGACCTGTCGATGCTTGAGATGCTGGAGACGATGATGCCCGAGGCGCTGCTGGAGTATGAAATCGGCGGGCGCGAACCGCAGGCGATGGGCAACCGCGACCCGTGGGTGGCGCCGCACAACTGCTACAAGGCCAAGGGCGACGACGAATGCTGGGTGACGATCGC